>Ga0207887_1000247_pt1 | contig 10409 bp, 6 predicted proteins | sample LinPmetageLP38_FD_184051 | JGI IMG/M metagenome (GOLD analysis project Ga0207887, IMG submission 184051) | Marine viral communities from the Pacific Ocean - LP-38 (SPAdes) | ecosystem: Environmental > Aquatic > Marine > Oceanic | place: Pacific Ocean | collected 2010-06-15 | reverse complement strand
TCAGCTTTTGCGCGATGGTATCCATGTCGTGCTAGCAGGTAGGCCAAACGCAGGTAAATCTAGCTTGCTCAACCGCCTTGCAGGGCAAGAGCGTGCTATCGTGACTGATGTCGCCGGTACTACACGTGATACGCTGCAAGAGACCGTTGTGCTCAATGGTTTGACGCTACACCTGACTGACACAGCAGGCCTACGTGAGACAGAAGACACTGTGGAACGTATCGGAATTGAGCGTGCCCGTACTGCTATCACGCAGGCTGATATGCTACTGATGGTCTACGATGTGACTCGCGATGTTGAAGAAGAAAGCACACCGTTACAGCTTGCTGAACAGTTATTTGGTGAACTGCCAGAAGCTAAACGCTTATTAATCATTGCTAATAAAAGCGACTTATTAAGCGATAATGATAAAGAAAAAAGTGCTGCTATGACCCAAGCTGAAATCAAGAATAGAGGCTATCAGCAAGTTAATGTTTCATGTGAAACAGGCATTGGTATCGATAATTTGGTTGAAGCGCTATGTGAGAAAGTAGGCTTCCATCCACCAGAGAATAGCTTAATTGCTCGTACCAGACATCTCGACGCGCTTAGACGAACTGCTAATTTCTTGGCAGAAGCTCATGAACAATTAACCGTATTTGAAGCAGGTGAGTTGGTTGCTGATAGCTTACGTCAGGCACAGCAGAGCTTGGGTGAAATAACAGGTGAGTTCAGTGCCGATGACTTATTGGGTAAAATATTTGGTAGCTTTTGTATTGGTAAATAACGGATAAACGGTGTTCTTTATTATTTGATAAATTAGCTATCTTGAAAACACTACTCTTATTCTCAATCGTAAAATAAGGAAATGTTATGCACTGTCCGTACTGTAATGCGTCAGAGACCAAGGTTATTGACTCACGTCTTGCTGCGGAAGGGGCACAAGTGCGTCGACGCCGTTCGTGTAACAGCTGCCAAGAACGTTTTACGACTTTTGAGATGGTAGAAGTTGTCATGCCAAGGATTATCAAATCGAGCAACAAGATTGAACCTTACGACAATGAAAAGCTGCGCCGTTCTATTTTACTACCTTTACAAAAGCGTCCTATCACTATCGATGAACAAGAGGCGATGATTAGTCGTATTGAAAAGCGTGTTAGGCAGATGGGTGAGCGAGAAATCAGTAGTAAGGTCTTGGGTGAAATCATCATGAGTGAACTAAAAACTTTAGATGATGTCGCCTATGTACGCTTTGCTAGCGTGTATCGAGACTTTCAAGATATCGATGCATTCCATCAAGAAATTGCCAATATTCGTCCAAATGAAAATAGTTGATAAGTGATTCCTAATTACCAATCAGCTCTCAAACCTTATTTTCTTATATAGAACCCTCAATCATTTATTAAGCTTAGCCTTATGTCTATTCAAAGCCATGCTCAAGATGCACAAGACCGCTACTTTATGATGCTTGCTATCGAACAAGCGAAGCGCGGTTTATATACTACTCGACCCAATCCTGCAGTAGGCTGCGTTATTGTTCAGGCAGAGCAGATTGTTGGTCAAGGGTTTCACCCAAAAGCTGGTGAACCACATGCAGAAGTGTTTGCGCTTAACGAGGCTGGTACACAGGCAGCAGGGGCAACTGCTTACGTTACATTAGAGCCATGTAGTCATACGGGACGTACGCCGCCATGTGCGTTGGCGCTGGTTGCTGCTAAGGTAAAGCGCGTTGTGATTGCAGGTCTGGACCCAAATCCGCAGGTCGCAGGTCGCGGTGTGAAACTATTAGAGCAAGCTGGTATTGAGGTAACAGTCGGTGTCCTGACAGAACAGGCAGAGGTACTAAACCGTGGTTTTCTAAAAGCTATGCGCACTCAGATGCCCTATGTACGATTGAAAATAGCGACGAGTCTAGACGGCCGTACAGCGATGGCATCTGGTGAATCAAAGTGGATTACCTCGACAGCTGCTCGTGAAGACGTACAAAAATTACGAGCACAAAGTGGCGCGATTATCACAGGCAGTGAAACTATAATAACTGATAACCCGCAGCTCAATGTGCGCTCAAGACAACTGGACGTGCCACCTGAGAAGATACCTAACCCTAAAATAGTCATACTTGATAGGCGTCAGCGTTTAAAGCACAGCCTAGAGTCTGATTATCAGCTGTGCCGGCATCCAGATACTATTTATTGGTATGAAGACGATTTGTCGACGTTGTTGGCGAAACTGGTTAATGAGCATCAATGCTATGACGTGTTGGTAGAAGCAGGTGCTAGCGTTGCAGGTAGCTTTTTGAGTCAGCAGTTGGTAGATGAGTTAATCGTATATCAAGCACCTTGTTTACTTGGTGGACAGGCACGTTCAATGGTTGATTTCAACCCTATGTCTCTTGCTCAGCAGTTACGGTTTGATATAGAAGATTATCAGCAGCTTGGTCCAGATCTCAAATTAACCCTATTACCTTTATAAATATTCTTCGTATAAGTAGGTTGTCCACAAATTATAAAAAAAAGCTTAGAATATGGATAAATCAATTATTAACTTACGTGTTTCACATGGAACTGTGTATAACTTTGTTTCACATGAAACACAAAAGATGTTTATATCTCGATTATTTTAATAAATATTTATATAAATCAATATCTTAACAGTCTATTCATAAATAAATAGGTTTCATGTGAAATTTTTATTTATTGTGGATAACTATGTATTTATAGCGAATTCTAGCTATACCTCTATTGATTTATCCCTACTTATCCACAATCTATCCTATTAAAGGTCAAATCTATTGATGTTTCACTGTCAGCTATTTGAACAAATTGTGATAAAGAATTGATAGCTGATTTGATAAACTAAAATATTCGCCTATGAAGGCAATACAGTAATGAGATGAGGATAATATGTTTACTGGAATTATAGAAAGCGTTGGAAAAGTTAAATCGATGCAGGCTACAGGCGGTGACATACGTTTGACAGTAGAGTCTGATGACTTAGATTTCAGTGACGTGAAGCTAGGCGATTCTATTGCATCAAATGGTATTTGTTTAACCGTGGTGGAGCTCGGAAGTAATTACTATTCTGTCGACGTCTCACGTGAAACGATTGCTAGAACAGCATTAGAAGGGTTAAAAGCAGGACATACCGTCAATCTAGAAAAGGCCATGCTACCGACGACTCGTTTTGGTGGTCATATTGTCGCTGGTCATGTAGATGGCGTAGGGGTCGTTAGTAAATTACAACAAGATGCTCGTTCTATCTATATTGAGATTGAGATACCGCAAGAGCTAGCGCATTATACAGCGACCAAAGGCTCTATTACAGTAGATGGTATTAGTCTGACGACCAATTTAGTGCGTGACAATATTGTTTCTCTAAATATCATTCCGCATACTGCTCAAGTGACAAATATCGCTAAGCATTGGTTAGTAGGTAATAAAGTTAATATTGAAGTAGATATCGTTGCCCGTTATCTAGAGCGTCTATTAAATAAATTTCAATCTGGCGGTATGAACGCGTCAAGCCCGCAAAGCCAAATCACAGAAACATTTTTGGCCGATAATGGGTTTATGAAATAACAATTAAGCTTACTGAAATATTATCCTCGTACCAAGTTTTTGACCCTATCGATATTACTTTGATTAAGTGATATCGATAGGGTATTTTTTATCTGCACTATAGATTTATTGTATAAAACTCTGCAAAACGGATTCTAAGTCTTTCTTACTAATGGGTTTGGATAAAAACTCGTCCATACCTACTTGTATACAAGCCTCGCGATCTTCTTCTGTATTATTCGCAGTTAGCGCCACAATTGGTATTTTATCACCTTGCGAGCGAATCACTTGTGTGGCTTGTAAGCCATCCATAATGGGCATTCGGCAGTCCATCAAAATCAAAGAAATTTCTTCACGTTGGCTTTTGAGTTTCTCGAGTGCTTGCTGTCCATCTTCTGCAACAATACTACGATAACCAAGCTTACTTAACATCTTGCAGGCTATCTTTTGGTTAGTAGGACTGTCTTCTACGACCAAAATCAGTGGAGACAAGATTTCTTTCTTAGGTGTATCTTCTACAAAAGATAGACTGCTGTCATATTGATGTTTGACCAGTATGTTTAATGTTTTCCTTGCAAACAAGGTTAAGCGTAGCAGTTCAGAAAGTAATAAACTTGCGTCCAAGGGTTTGGTCAAAAATCCATCATATTGGCCTAGTAAAATAGAGGGTATATGCCTTTCAAGTTTCATGCTAAGTAATATCTTTGGTAGTGAAGGCGTAGCGACTAGGTCGTTTAACACTTCTTGTTGCTCGCTATACTTGTTGCTCGCATGAGCTGATAAGGTGATGGATTCGCTGTATTCATAATCTAATAACAAGACAGGAATGATGGTTTGCTCATCTTGTTTTAATTTATTTTTTAGCTGCTGTACAGTGGCTCTATCTAAAGTGCTGTAGATAGTCACGGATATCGTTAAGTACTCGCACAAACGTTGTAAATGTTCAGCAACTAGAGGCTGATTGATGATAGCGATAAGGTGAATATGGGGCAGCTGCGAACAACGATGATATACCGATTGATAAGTGGTATGAGGATAAGGAAGGTAGAGGCTAAATATCGTCTCTTTATCCACCGTATTACTTAGTTCGATAAAACCGCCGAGTAACTGAGCAAAGCTATTGGCATCACTCAAGCCAATATTACTGTCTTCAACTAAGTTATGATTGCTTTGATTCAAGATATTGACTAGTTGATTTTTTCTCTCAGGAGTAATAGTTGCTCCAGTGTCTTTTACGCTAAACCGAATCCAATAAGATGTCTGCGCAGGCATTGTCGTGTCATTGTTAGGAGTTAAATGCTGATTACTTATTCGCGTTACTTTATCTTCAGGTACACGATCAACAGTGAGCGCGACATAGCCTGATGTTGTAAAACTAATAGCGTTTTTCAATAGGTTTAATAGGATATGGTGCAGTCGAATGTAATCAGTTTCGATGTAACGAGGACAGTCCGGTGCAAAGAAATAGATCAATTCTAACCCTTGTTGTCTTATTTCTTTTGTGACTAAATTGCTAACCTCTTTGCTTACCTTATAAATATCAACCGTTTCGATACTTAGACGTGTTTTTCGGACTTCAATCTCCTCTGTTGCTAGCGACTCATTGAGCACAGTCAACATGCTTTGACTGGTTGTAATCAATGTATTTAGAGTTTTTTTGCCCTGAGCCGTCAATGTTGAAGGGTCGATGGGTTCCAACGAATCAATTATCTTCTCTAGTGGTAACCTTAACTTACGACCTATAAATGCTTGGGCTTCGTTTGATTCATCAATTTGTAATTGCAGTTGTTGGTTGTGCAGCTGTAGTTGTTCAGATTGATGGAAAATTTCATCAACATTATTAAAAATCACAGTAAAACCGTGAACTTGCCCATGTTCACCGAACCATGGTGTTACGTGTAGTTGGTAGGCTTGTTTATTTTCCAAGCCATAAACTATCAGTGTGCGAGTAACGCGCAAACTTGAGATGGTTTTTAACAGTATTTGAGTGGCCTCATCTTTCCCTTCAACAAAATCAGTCAGCTCATAGCCCTGCTCTCTCTGGGTAGAAGGGGTAAATACTTGCTCAAAGCGCTGATTATAGAAACTAATTTGACCATGTCGTATACTCATCAACATTGGTAAAGGTGCTTGATCAACCAAGCGTTCTAACCGATGAGTCAATGTTTTTATACGCCGATAGTCATTATGTAGTTGGTAGCTGACGCGACTTAGCGCATGACCTAACAGCATGAACTCGGTAGTAGATTTCTTTTGTAGAAATGGCGGCGGCGTATAAGATTCTTTTGCGCGGCTACTCAAATTATCGGTATAAACCAGTAATTGCTCCCAGTTGGTTCGACGATTGAGCATATAGAGCAATGCCATGAAAAATAGTACGATGGCGACCATCAAAGGAAGCCAGTAACGGTAAGATATCCAATCGATAACAAAAGGTTCGTGGCGTAATACGATATAAATCTGATGTCCGCTTTTTAGATTAATGATTCCTGTTAGTTCATTACTATTGACGGTATAAGAGCTATGGTCGCTGCTAGAAGCTGATGTACCGATGGTAGGGAAAGCAACGGTAGAAAAAGCAGATTCATTAGGACGAGTATTATGATGAATATAGGTCTGCCCAGAAGGCATCATTAAAATCAGCTGATAACTCAGTTGATCAAAAGTAGGCTGTTCTAAGATTTTTTTTATTTCACTATCTACAGGCGCTGCATGCTCAATAATACTGTGCTGTAGGGCATAAAAAGTGTCTATGCTATGTTGCTCACTATGTTTTTTCATCCCATCAAACAGTGTGACATAGTACAGCAGTAACATAACCGTGAGAGACAAGGTATAGAAAATCAATAAGCGCTGTAAGGACTGAAACTGTTGCATGAAAGCGTGGCCCTATCTCGACACGAAAAAATATAGTGAAATAAAAACGAAGTTTCTACATATAGTAGGTGAATTATACGACAGTTGAATTGTCTAACATTTCTAGTGTTACCTTCTATTTATAGCAGAATAACGGCTTACTGTTTATAAAGAGTGGCTATTAACACCAAATTGTTTTGTAAAAACTATAAGCAGAACGTTCGATGTTCTTGATATTATAAAGGCAAATAATGTCATTGGTTATCATGAAGTGAGGTCATTACAATCATGGCACTGCGCCGTAAACTCACCTATAATGAACAAATAAACCTTATATAATGCATGATTATGACTACAACTGCTCCTACCTTTGATACATCCAACTCGCTTACTGACCATGATAACCCAACTACTAACCGATTAAGGGTAGTATTTGCGGGTACGCCTGAATTTGCTGCTATTAGCCTTGAGTCATTAATTAAGCAGCAAGAAGCGCTGAATATAGAGATAGTCGCTGTTTACACGCAGCCTGATCGTAAAGCAGGTCGTGGTCAAAAACTGTCAGCCTCCGCGGTAAAAGAAGTTGCATTGGCACATGATATCGCTGTAGAGCAGCCAGTCACTTTTAAAAAGTCTAGTGCAGAAGGGCTGGCTGCTAGGCAAACTCTGCGCACCTACCAACCAGATGTGATGATTGTCGCCGCTTACGGGTTGATCCTACCTATCGGTGTATTAGAGACGCCTACTCATGGTTGCTTGAATATTCACGCTTCACTGTTACCACGCTGGCGCGGTGCTGCACCTATCCATCGAGCACTCTTGGCCGGAGACGATGAGACAGGAATTACCATTATGCAGATGGACAAAGGTCTTGATACAGGTGACATGCTTTATAAAGTTAGCGAAAGTATTGCCTCTGATGATACCGCTGCTAGCCTACATGATAAGATGGCTGCACTTGGTGCGACAGCCATTAGTACGGTGCTAAAAGATTTAGCTGCTTATCAAGCTCAAGCTATTGCTCAAAATGATAGTCAAGCCAACTACGCTGAAAAACTGGTCAAAACCGAAGGCGAAGTTGATTGGTCGCAGCCTGCTGCCACTATTGAACGCCAAATTCGTGGGCTGACACCATGGCCAGGTGCTTATACTTTCCTAGCAGGGCAGCGCGTCAAAGTGTTGGCTAGCTTACCTGTAAATACATCGCAGCAAACCAATGAACCTGCTGGAACGGTTATCAGTGTCGGACGAAAAGCGATCTTAGTCGCTTGTGGCAAAGAGAGTGACGCTGAATCATCAGCCACCACTTTAGCTATTACTCACTTGCAGTTTGCAGGTGGTAAGCCAATGACAGCTGAACAAATTTGCCATGGCAACCAATTAAATGACGGCGATCAATTTACGTCAGAAACAAAATAACGTTACTTATATTTAACCTACTTGCACAAGACGCTATCGATCATACGTCAAGGAAATGAAATTTAATGAGACAAAACAGTACTGCGCCTAGAAACAATAAGCTCAAACCATCAAGCAATCTTATTATGAATGGCAGCGTACGCGTGCGTGTGATTCGCACCTTACTGGCTATTCAAAATGGTCAGTCGCTCTCAAGCGTCCTTGATCCATTATTGAATAGTTTGCACGATGGCGATAAAGGCTTTGCTCATGCATTACTGCTCACGACATTGCGTCAATGGCATGCGCTGGCACGTTTGCTCGATAGCTTAGCAGACAACCCTATCGACGAAGTTGAAGTGCGTACCACCATTCAAGTCGGCTTAGTACAGTTGCTATATTTAGAAGTGGCTGACCATGCTGCAATTCATGAAACCGTTGAAGCAGCCAAAGAAATTGAGTTTGCTCACTCGACTGGTTTAGTAAATGCTATTTTGCGTAAAGTCGCCAAGAATCCAAGCAAATTCCGTAAGAAATGTGATAAAAAGCATAGTCTACCGAATTGGCTTGCTTACCAGCTTAAGCAAGATTGGAGCGAGCAGTATGATGAGCTGACACAAGGCTTGCGCCAACCAGCTCCAATGTTTTTACGAGTGAATTCTGCGGTTACTTCGGTAGAAGATTATCAGCATGCATTGGATGGTGCAGAAATTGATGCAGATATCGTTGAGCTAACGACTGGCTTTAAGGTAGCGAACTCATCAGAGTCTGCCACTGCTACGCTATTAACCAAAGGTCTTAGACTACATCAAAGCACTGCCGTTAACGCTTTGCCTGATTTTGCTTTAGGAACAGCTAGCGTTCAAGATATGCATGCTCAGTTAGCTGCACCGATTATCAATAAAGCATTAATGGCTAAGCTTAGTGCTGAAAAATCTGATACGGAAAATACGAATAATGAGATACACATTTTAGATGCTTGTGCGGCACCTGGTGGCAAGCTTGCTCACTGGTTAGAGCTCATAAGCGCTAATGACGAATCATCGTTGTTTCACGTGAAACAAGACGATAATAAAACGTCGCCTGTGACTACCAACATCAAAGTAACAGCTATCGATAATGAAGCACCGCGTATCGAGCGTATTCGCGAGAATTTACAGCGCTTAAATCTGAGTCAGCATGATTTGCAGCAAGCAGAGAAAAGCGTCGCACTTAATATCGTCTGTGCAGATGCAACCAGATGGCAGCATGGCAAAAATAAAAAAGCGGCGACAAATGAACCCGTATTTGATGCGATATTATTGGACTCTCCTTGTACTGCGACTGGCGTGATTCGCCGTCATCCAGATATCAGTATCTTGCGTACCGAAGAAGACATCGAGCAAACAGCGCTGCTACAAGCAGACATCTTGCATAATCTATGGCCACAACTCAAAGCTGGTGGTTATCTGCTGTACGTGACATGTTCTATCTTAAAGCAAGAGAACGTCGAGCAAATGCAGGACTTTATCACTCATCACAATGATGCAGTAGTGATTGAGTTTACTGACGATTGCAGTTGGGGTATCGAACAAGCAATCGGTCGTCAGTGCTTACCAATTGATAGCGCGAGTGGCGATGGTTTTTATTATGCATTGCTACAAAAAACTGCTGAATAAACCGTTTTTAAATATTGAATAACATTATTGTAGACAGGACAATCTAATGAAATATATCAGTACCCGTGGTCAGACAGCGCCGATGGATTTTAGTGATGTGCTTTTGATGGGTCTTGCCCCAGATGGTGGTTTGATGTTGCCTGAGCATTATCCAAATATCGATAGTGCAACCCTTGATGAATGGCGTACGCTCAGCTATCCAAAGCTTGCGATGGCGATTATGCAGCGTTTTGCCACTGATATTCCTGTGGCTGATTTGCAAGATATCATTGAGCGCACTTATACTGCTGATGTATTTGGCTCTGACGAGATTGTTCCTGTCCGCAAGCTCGAAGACAATTTATATATTCTAGGATTATCAAACGGTCCGACATTGGCATTTAAAGATGTTGCCATGCAGTTTTTGGGCAATGCCTTTGAATATGTGCTTAAGAAAAAAGACGCACGTATTACGATCATTGGTGCGACCAGTGGTGACACCGGTAGTGCAGCAGAATATGCATTGCGAGGTAAAGAGAACATCGAAGTCTTTATGCTGTCACCATACGGCAAAATGAGTGAGTTCCAACGTGCGCAGATGTATAGTTTGACCGACAACAATATTCATAACATTGCGATCGATGGTATGTTTGATGATTGCCAAGACATAGTCAAAGCGCTACAGCAAGATGCTGAGTTTAAAGCCGCTTATAATTTAGGCACGGTAAACTCTATCAACTGGGGTCGTATCCTAGCGCAGATTGTTTACTATTTTAAAGCTTACTTTGCGGTTACGACGAGCAACGATGAAAAAGTCAGCTTTAGCGTACCATCAGGTAATTTCGGTAATATTTGTGCCGGTCACATCGCTCGCGAAATGGGACTGCCAATTGACCGTCTGATTGTCGCAACCAATGAAAACGACGTTTTAAATGACTTCTTTAATCAAGGTGCTTATCAGCCGCGTCCGACTGAAAAAACC
>Ga0207887_1000244_pt1 | contig 10507 bp, 12 predicted proteins | sample LinPmetageLP38_FD_184051 | JGI IMG/M metagenome (GOLD analysis project Ga0207887, IMG submission 184051) | Marine viral communities from the Pacific Ocean - LP-38 (SPAdes) | ecosystem: Environmental > Aquatic > Marine > Oceanic | place: Pacific Ocean | collected 2010-06-15 | reverse complement strand
AAGGAAGACGGTGTAGTTAAAGGACATAAAGAAACTAGAACGACAAGAACCGGGAGAGAGGTTAAAATTACCACGCCCGAAGGAAACTTTACCGTAGCTGATATTTTGTCTCTGGACAAGAGACTCAGGCAAAACTCTTACAAGCAAGCTGGTGCTAAGAATTTTGACGTTGCTAGGCAAAACATTAAGGCTTCAGAACTTATACACCAACGACTAGGGAAAATGAAAACTTCTACGGGGAAGAGATTATTCAACCCAAAAGGGAAAGTAGGAGTACGTTCTTGGGCTCAGCTTCAAACGGCCTACGCACAAGCCATACGACCATTTGTCGGTAGAGGTAAAAACAGAGGGCTGTTCAAAGTTTTTGAAGACGACGCTGGGAAAGGTAATATAGAGCAACTCGTCAAAGGTATTATAGACGGGAAGCAGTCTATGCACCTGGCCAATTTTTTAGACGATATGGCAAACGCTTTCCCAGAGAATAATTTAAAAGCAGTTAAAGAAGGCATATATACTGCTGATGAAATTATAGGTCATATGGGTAGTATACTCATCAGAGAAAAGGCCATAGAGCTAGGAACTATAGCTAGATCAGCCGGGGCAGATATAGCCGCTGTTCGCGCAAAGGCTAAAAGTATAGTTAAAAGTCTTGACGATTTGGAAGCAGAAGTATTAAAAAAGTTTTCTGACAAAAGCAAAAAGGGAGCAACTACTTGGAAAACATTGTTTCGAGACGGTTCCCTCAAAGATTTTAAAAAGGACTTGAATATTATATCTGGCGGTAGCAGCGATGCAGCGGCTAGGGCAGGAGATAGGATACTGGGTATACAAAACAAAGCAGAGCTTGACACTCTTTTAAATACAGTTATACAATCCGCTGAGAATCCAGCTATGTTACGAAAAGTAACTAGTATTTACAACGGTATTAAAAGACGTGAACCTAAAGGGGCTACACTTATTAAAGATATGTTCCAAGCGGAAACGATGACAAAACTTATGGTATTCGCTAGAAACAAAGATGTTACCTCACTTAAAGGTTGGTCAGACTCTTGGACAGATGCTCTTAACGACGTAGGTACTAGAAGTCTAGTAAGAGATATGTTAGGGGCAAAAGCCTTTAAAGACTACGAAGACTTAGCACTTGTCCTCAAAGGTGGTTTAGATATAGACCCTAACGCTGGTAGCATTATGTTTGGAGCGCTACCTTTGGTTATCATAGGAAATCTGATAAAGGGTAATATTTCAGGTGTTGGTAAATCTATGGCCTTGATGTTTTCTCTAAAAGGTTTTGCTCCCGGCTCGCCAGCGTGGAAGCAGATAAAAGCACCCCTAGCTCGCGCCAGAAGGGGTATACAACGAGTAGATGAAGCTGCTTCAGGTAAAGTAAGTCCAAAACTAAATTCAATGTTTAACAGTTCTTTAGCAGGAGGGCAAAAGGCAGCTAATTGGGCAGCTATGGGTAGAGATGGTTACTTAGCTGGCGGCGTATCAGCTATGGTAGATCAAATGGAAACGTCTTCTCCTCTGACTTCACCCGATGAAATACTAGCTTTAAACAGAGAACAACCAGAACAGCCGCAGGATATGCAAGTCGATCCAGCAGCAGTAACTCCGCCCGCACCAGCACCAGCACCCATAGCACCTCCCGTAGCACCTCCCCCTGCTCCCGCCGCTGTACAGGGCTTAGGACAGACCGGGCTCGACATAGGCGCTGGCATAGCCCGTGGGGGTATCTAAATGGCGCAAGGTCTACTAGCAGAACCCAAGTCTCAGCAGCCTCGGTCTAGTTTACTACCCGTACCCTCTGACGAGAAAGGTCTGCTCGGCGCTATGGGGTTAGGACTAGGGGAGGTAAGTCGTAGAGAGTTTCTAAAGCGTAGTGCAGCGTCTGTTGGTGTTCCTAGAATCCCCTTTCAAGGTCTTGAGAGTCTTATTAAAGAAATTCCTTTAGATTTAGAGGGACTTTATAAGCACCAAGCAAAACTTAAAAAACTTATAATACAATATCTAGGAAGTACTGTAACAGGGGCGACGGAGGCACCGGGAGGTTTTGGAGGAATACAACATACTCTTGATTCTCCAGAAGCAGTAAAAGTAGGAGACGACTACTTTAACCGTCTTATGGAGCACTATCGGAAAATTACAGATAAGCTGGGGCCAACACCGAAACCTGACGCACCTAAGCCCCAAAATTGGAGCCAAGATTGGAGAAGGTGGGCTGGGAGGCAAGCACACGTTGAGGCTGGTTTGGGTAATATTGGGGGGAACAAAGTAAGCGGGCCAGCCTTTGGGGAAATGCTTGACGAGACCGTTACACGGGTTGAGAGGGAGGTTGTACCTACATTAACTGAAACTAACCCCTTAAAACGAGCTAAAAAGGCTCTTCAGGTAGCTGGAGCTTTTAAAGACCCAGCAGGTTGGAGTGAGATAGCTCCTGTAGAGATAGTAGATAGACCTACTAACTATAAGACATGGCACGAGGTAGAAAAAGAATTGAGAGATGACTTACTAAAACAGGAAAAGACTGACAATATATCTAGGGTAACTCGCAGCGGAGGAAGAGGGGTACTCATACCTATTGGCTCTCCTCTGCCGGGAACTGTTCCGACACCTAAACCTAAAAAACTTGAGGGACCAGAAGGAACAACCAGACCTGTACCTGAAGAGCCAGAAAGAACAACCAGACCTAGACCCATACCTGAAGAGCCTGCAAGAGCGGCAGGAGCAAGAATTACCAGAACTGCTTCGCCGCCAGTGCAGCTTCCCTCTGGCAGAGACATTTCCCGCATGGCCTTACGCACAGCAACTACAGCAGCAGGATGGCCTTTATACGCCGCATCCTTCGGTATTCCCACCGCTCGCAGCGGAGAATCAAAGGTGCTGGCAGGACTAGCTGACCAGCCGGGAGTAGATGTAGAGGCTGCGCTCAGAGCTTATCGCCAGGGATTAGCGCAAGAACAGCAGGAATTAGCTACGAGGAGAGCGGATATGACCGGATTACTAATGTCAGGGATGCCGTAAGATGGCGCAAGGTCTACTACCTGCACCTATAGATGCTACAGGGTTGTTAGCGGTAAATACAAAAGAGTGGAGAAACAACTCTGAAATAAAAAGGATAATAGAAGAATTTCCTATTGTTGAAAAGATGATACAGCAGGAAAGTTCGGGCAGACCTTGGGTGATGAACACAGAATCAGGAGCCAGAGGTTTAATGCAAATTACACCGCTTACAGCACTGGGCGGTGTAGACGGCGCAGGGAATAAAACCTACGCCCACGGTATGAACGAAACGCTGAGCCTGCAAGAGCTTTACGATCCGGTTAAGAATGTCAAATTCGGTAGTAAATACTTCAACGCTTTAAAAAAGTCTTTTGCCACAGATCGAAGCGCCTTGATCGCATATAACTGGGGTCCAGAGAATTATAAAAAATGGAAAAAGGGCGGTACATACGAGGTAAGTGACGGCAAGGGTGGAACTGTGAAAAAAACATACACAGGTGGTGTCTTTAAAGAATTACCAGGAGAAACTCAAAAGTATCTAACAGATATTTTAGGCAGTAAGACTAAAACGTTTTTTGGAGCAGTCCCTTACAGTCGACCTCCTCGCAAACCAGAGCCTCCTGTAAACGTGTTCTAATACTAATGATGCCCGACACTTACCCGCCTAAGGACAACGCGATGGAAACCGCTCTAGCCGCCTTGCAGGAGATAGCACGGCACGAGAAAGAGTGTGGTCGCAGATGGGGAGACGCTCACAAAGAACTTAAAATTATAAGAGAGAGGCTACGCGCACACGCTATGAGATGGGAGCGGCTGGCGTGGATGGTGATAGGGACTATGACTGCTGGAGTTATCGCAGTTATAATCCAATCTATTGACTGATAACGAAAGAGAAGGTATAATATGGAAACGGAAAGTATAGGAATGTTTGCACACATGATTACATGGTTTGGCGACATCCCCGCCTGGATCACGGCTGTAACAACCGTGGTCACAGCGGCCACAGCGATTACCGCCATAACCCCAACCCGTAAAGACGATGCTGTAATAGGCAAAGTACTGTGGGTTCTAAACATCATAGCTGGCAACATCGGCAAAAACAAAAACCTAGACGCCTAGCTCAAGTGCACATCCTAGGTTTAATAAAAATACTGCTCCGGTTGGTCGGTCACTTGTCAGAGTGGGCCATGCGCCGACAACTGATAAAGGCTGGCGAATCGGCAGCAGTGAACAAAGGTTTGGTAGATGCGTATAACCAGATTGAAAGCGCTCGCGCCGCTCGCAGCAATATTGATAGCAAGCGGCTGCGCTCTAAGTACCGCCGCTCTACCGACAAGAACCACGGTTAAGTACGTGCCTTGCGTCTCGCTGCCAGGACCGTTCTTCTACGACGACGGGGTGGACGACCATTTCCCAGTGCGTATGAGCGAAGAGACATTGCGCTGGGCCGACGAGTACAACGCTGTATACGAGGAACTGTGCGAGAGGTGAGTAAATGCGTGTTGTCGCCTGCTTCGTAGCAGCAAGTTTGCTAGCAGCTTGCAGCATATGTACAACAGTACCCACAGTGACATACAACCCTCCAAACAGCTACTACATTTACACCGAATTTAGCCAAAGTTTTTAAAATGATATGTATTTACTGCGGTGCTGAAAAAGGTAAGCAAGTGCTCTGCCCACGCTGCGGCGCTATGGGCAGTAAAGACAAGGGTGGAACAGACGACAAAAACCTAGCCGTGTACGCTTTATATTTAAACCGTTTCGGGCTAGCGAGCGGTGGGAAACAGAAGTGATGAATTACGGACTATTGGCCAATCAGGGCAGGAGAGAAGACAACGCGCAGATGGGCGGTCAGGTAGCTCACATCAGTGCGGCGGAGGCTGACCTGCTCAGACTGTTGGGCGGTGCTGGCACTACCAATCCTATGACGGGATTGCCTGAGTATTGGGCATTTGGATTTGGTCCAGGGACGGTGGGACAATCTGCGGGGTTAGGGTTTGGCGCTCCAGGTGGCGGTGGACCAGGCCCCGGCCCTGCTCCTCAAGCACCTACCATCTATTCACCTCCGCCACCCCCACCACCTGCACCAGTACCTCTAGCACCTGCACCATCACCACCATCTCCCCAAACGTTTGCAAAGAACGCACAGGCAGATGCTATAGCCAAAGCTAAGGCTGAGGCTGCGGAAAAGGGGCTTTTTAACTGGGGTGAGGGTGATGCAATAACTGGCGAGGCTATGAACACGATTACAAAATTGGGTGAATTGGCTTATACACCCACTACTCTTGATGCTCTTCTTAACACAGCCGCAGAGATGTATGCTAAGACTAGTCCTGCTATTCAGTTATTCAATTATTTAGCGAACGCTATACAGGGCGAAGGCGGTGGTCAAGGCCAGACTTTTTCATATAGCCAAGGCGAAGGAGTAGGTGTCGGTCCTCAAGGAGAAGGAGGAACATCTGGAGACGGCCTAGGCTCAGCAGTTACCGGCTCCTTATCACCCTCGCAGCAATTGGCCAGCATGGGTCAAATGGGTCTGCTACCCACGTACGAAGCTTCAACTTTACTTTCGTAAAGCTATTTCTCTAGCTCTCTTCAGGGGCAGAGTAGCCGCTGCTGATCTGTATCTGCAAACGATCTATAGTATGGTTTAGCTCTGCGATCTTTTTAAAAGACTGCTGTAGCTGAGCTTGCAACTCCTTGACATTTTCTCGTAAGAGAACATTGTTCCTCTTGTGAGCACACTCTTTAGGCATTACACACCCCTCCGTGTCCTGTAATGTTGCATATGTCGTGAACTTCCACGCCTTCCTCGAACTCTTCCCCTAGTTTTTCCACAGCTTCTGCGTAAGGAACAACGGTCAGAGGCTGACCCCCCCTACAGCCATTAGGATATACGGTAAAGCCTCGCAAGCGGTGAGCGTAAGAGGCGAGAGTATTAGCAAACTTGTCCACAGTGTCCTCATTGTTCAGCTTAGACCCCCACGCTGGTAGGTTAATGGTGGACGAGATAGCCATATCCACGTAGTCCTGCACATCGGCTTGGAAGGCTATACGTCGCTCGTAGTTCTCGGCCAAGTCTATGGCCGACTCAATCTTGTCGGGGTTGGTCCCGTACAAATCTATGATCTCCTGCGCTGCGCTGTCTACCACATACTGGTAGTGCCAGCGGTTCTGACCTTTAAGATACCGCCGACGATAGGATACAGCAAATATAGGTTCAACCCCAGTGCTAGTGCCAGCAAGAATACCGATTGAGCCCGTGGGTGCAATCGCCCTGACAGCCACAGGCCGAGAAATACAAAGATGAGAAGAAAAAGAACGACTAGTACTGTCACTAACCCCTCTATAAATAGAGAGCCATTGGTGAAGCTCTGGAACAACCTCATATTTATATCCTCGTTTGATAAGCCATTCGTGTACCCCCATCAAGCCTAAGCCTAACCTACGGTTCTTCTCCCGTACAGAGGTTATCTTCGCGTAGGGCAGCTTAGCCTTCAGAGTGCCGCAGAGCAAGAACTTGGTTGCCAGTTCGCACACGTCCGACAACTCAGCAATAGTTTCTATCCTGCCCAGATTGATCGAGCCCAGGTTGCACACGTCTGAATCGTCTGCACTGGTAACCTCGGTACACGCGTTGCGCAGCGTCTCGTCTTCCTTGTCGAAAAAGTTAAAGCTAAAGCCGGGCTCTGCTGTCGACAGCGCTTGCCTAACGTTCTTGCGAAAAGTACCGCCGACATCCCCGCTCTCCCAGTACTGCGTAATCCAATCGGTGTCGTAGTTGAGGCTGATGTTGGTCATGTCCAAGGGGGCGGGGAAGTTAAAGTCCTGCTCCTTCACCTGCCCGATGCTAACACCTGTGCTACCCACCGGCATGTCGTACCAGTTCTTAGACTCTAGCAGAGCGTCAGCGTCGTTGTGCTGCCAGTTGAGGCTGGCGTAGATAGCGCTGCGTCGGCTACCGCCCTGCATCACCCTACGACCTATCTCGTTAATCATCTGCATCTTTGGCACCGGCCCACTCGCTATACCACCTGTGGACTTCAGACCTGAACCAGAGTGTCGGTAAACTGAGTAGTCCACCCCGATCCCACCGCCCGTCATCAGGCAACTCTCTGTCTTCCATGATAGATTGGCCCAGTCCTCTCTAGTGTCCTCTTCTGCTCGCAGCAAGTAGCAGTTGTTGAAAAACTTATTAGTTCTACCGGCGTAGTAAAGATACCTACCGCCGGGAATGAACTTGAGATCAGTGATGTACTGCGTAAGCTGGTCCTGCTCGTCCTTGGTAAGAAGCTCTTCCCCGCAGACATCCTTTACCACGGTGCGGGACAAGTCTGCCCAGGTGTCACAACCTTGGTGAGCATACTTGTGCTTGTATATATCCTCCCCAAACTTAGAGCGGAACATAGGATTTTCGTTAGATTTAAAACTCATGGCTATCTAGCGGCCTCAATTCAAATTTGTGAATATTTTCCTCAACGGGTTCGATGAGGATGCAGAGTAGCTCCAAGGTGTTTATACCCAGAATGTCAAGCACTTGCTCAGAGGTATAAGCAGAAGCTAAGTCAGAAAGTATATCTTCAGAAAGTCTCTGCATTATTCTGACTCTCACTCTTACTCTTGGCGAGGAAGAACACTGGTCTACCGCTCCTGAACTTCAGGTCTAGCCCCACATCTGCCCAGCAAGTAGTCTTGTGCGAGCAGTAGGAGCAGTTTACCCCCAGCTTTTTCCTACGGGCAGACTTGTCAAGAACTGGTTCAAACGGCCTGTCGGGCGGATCAACTCTCTCCATCGCTTGTTTTACAAGGCCGATACGCTGAGTAGTGTCCGACAGTTCTGTTTGCGTATAAGTTGTAAGCTCGCCAGAACTTTTGTCAAAGGCTAGGAACGTGCCGCTGTCTTTGCCCAAGGCGTTACCGTAGCCGCTCATCTGATCTATATACCCGAACGGATCGTCGCTGGGCAGAGTGCCGTCTTTAAATTTTCTCATGCCGTAGGAACTGGTAGACTTGACATCCACCAACTGGCCGTCGATCACGGCGTCCAAGTGTCCTTTGATACCGTCGATCTGAACTTCCTTCTGCTGGTCTGTCACCTCGTGACCAGCTTCCTTGGCGAGGAACAGTATCAAAGCTTCCACCAAGTCTCCCATCAGGAACTTTAACCTAGTCTGGGGAGAGAAGTTTTCGGCCTGCTCGTCGCCGTTCATGTCGTACCACAAGGAACGGGTGCAAGGCTTTCCTATGTTAGACATACGAAGCGTAGGCTTACGCTCAGACGTGGGCGACCACAGTTGCCTACGAACAGCTTCCATCATAGCAGCAGCCATCCCGTAGAGCGATCCACGGTCTGGGTTTTTAGTCCCGTTATCCAGCAGGGAATAAATGTCTTCAACCAGAGTGTCTATTTGCTTATCGTTCGCTTTCATACTCCACCTTCGCTATACCTTTGTAAGTATCCCGCTTGCCTGTGCGTAGATCAGAAATTCTCTGCTGACTCAGGCCGCACGAATCACACCAATCTTTCATCGTAACATCGACCACCCTAACAGTATGACCCTTGGTAAAGGTTACATGGAACGGACCTTTGTAAGCAGGGTTGCGTATCCCCTTGAAGTAACCTCTAAGCTTGTCAGTGTAGTAGCTTTTAACCGGGCGGAAAAAACGTATACCACCTATGTTGGCGTTGTAGTAGTTGTCGTTCTCCAGAACTCCTAGCTCCACCTGTAGCTTCATCTCGTTATAGTACAGGTTACGCTTATTGTCGCAAAGCATTAGAATCTCGAACTTAAACTTATCCTTACCAAGAGTCTCAATATCTTGCAACAAGTACTTAGAACTACTACAATAAGTGCGCCACTCGCTAGCCCTGACCCGCTTACCCTTGCTAAACCTCCAAAGGTGCTTGCAGCCGATGTAACTCTTTCCGGTGTCGCTGTGGGTGATCTGGTAGACAAAGCCCAAGTGATCGTCGGGCTCGAACTTTCCTACCAGGTCGACGTCCCAGTGTCCGTAAGGCACTAAAATGCCTCGTCAGAATCCTCTGAATCGAGAGAAGCACCCTCTGGCACGTACTCAACAACGTTGGTAAGCTTTACAGCGCTTAGAAAGGTGGTGACACCCTTGCCAAACTTGTTGTCGTACGGACGGCTGGTCAGCTTTGCTATCCCCTGAGTACCCCTGGCCAGCATTTTCGGCCCTTCGTAGTCAGAGCCGTCAGAGTCAAAGACCTTGGGCTGGTAGTTCGACTTTAGCTGCACATAAGGCAAGCCGTCGAACTTGTCCTCGTCCTGCTTGATCTTCAGGCCGATCTTTTTAGCATGACCTACCTGCTCACCAGCCAGGGTCATAGCCATGCTCCAGCGGTCGAATTTATCTTTGAAATCAAAGATGTACGTGTAGTACAAATCACCTTCCAAGTAGGAAGTAGCGGCTCTAGCTGCCATTAGTGAACCTCGCTCCAATTATTTCCAATATCAACGTCGCACTCAAGCTGACAACGTAAACCATATTCATTGTTCACCTGAACTATAGATAGTTTAGCACAGTCACGTACCGTGTCAACGCTTTTCTCAGGGCTTTCGATAACTATTTCGTCGTGGATCATAGCCACCACCTTTGCCCCTGTTTTGCGCGTCTTCAGGCTCCTGGCCGTATTCATAAACCACTTTTTCATCAGGATAGCAGAGGAGCCCTGTATAAGAGTATTTAAACTGGCGTGAGGGTATCTTACGTGAAGCGTACGCCCGTCTAAGCCTTTCAGGGTGCCTCCCCTACCCCCCTTCTCTGTAACGGCCTCCCTGAGCCTCCTAAAGGCCGGGAGAGAGCCTAGGAATTTTTCCCTAAGTCCTCTCCCGTCCCTGGACGTACCACCCACCACTGTACCCAGCTTGGCATCACCGGCCCCGTACAGCAGCGCAAAGATAAACGTCTTGGCCGAATCTCTGGTAGGCAGGCCAGCACGTCGCTGGTTCTCGGTGTGGATATCCCCCTCCAGAAGCTCTTTGGTAAATCCCTCGTCGTTCATATAGTGGGCCAACACTCGTAGCTCCAGCGAGTTAGCGTCGGTGTCTATCAGCTTGTTACCGGGCTCGCAGCGCCATAGTTCTCTACACTCCAGGCCGTACGGCTTCCGCATCGAGGGTACTTGCTGCAAATTAGGACTGCTGCAAGACATGCGGTTCGTGATCGCCCCTAGCGTGTGGTACGTACACCGCACTCTGTGGTCCTCGTCGCACGCCTCGATCCAAGAGCTTAGCATCCCGGTTCGCTTCTGAAGCATAAAGTATCTGGCCAACACTTGCGCTTCTGGTATGTCTACACCTTCCAGTATAGATTCATCTACCTGTGGCTGACCCGTAGGGGTGAACACCTTGGGAACCCAACCCTTAGCTTGCAGACGTTCACCGATTTGTTTTCTACTAGCAGGGTTGAACAACTTCTCTTTGGTTTTTGTTTTCAGTTGCACAACTTGCGGGGGAAATACATCTTGCATTTGCAATTTGAT
>Ga0207887_1000235_pt1 | contig 10742 bp, 15 predicted proteins | sample LinPmetageLP38_FD_184051 | JGI IMG/M metagenome (GOLD analysis project Ga0207887, IMG submission 184051) | Marine viral communities from the Pacific Ocean - LP-38 (SPAdes) | ecosystem: Environmental > Aquatic > Marine > Oceanic | place: Pacific Ocean | collected 2010-06-15 | reverse complement strand
AATCAGATAATCCACATCAGCCGCACCATCAGACACCAGAAACTTGCCTGACCCACGGAACGTATGAACCCGATACGTCGTACCAGAATCCTCATACTGCGTGATGATCCCACCAAACGCCGTCATCGGTGTAACAGCACCGAACAGGCCGCCATTCAACCAAGTAGACACGCCAGTAGACGGCCACGCCTTCGGCGTGTCATGCCGCCCCCGCCAGTTGGATATGGCGGTAGACGGGTTGGTGCGATCCTGACGGAACATTTGCTAGGCAGTTATACGGTTGACGTAGCCGTTCATTTCCACCACATTCGCGGCGGCAGCAAACGCCTTCACCAACAGACCACCGTTCAACAGCAGCCCCGGTACGACCAGCACCCAGCCCGCCTCAGTGGTCAGGGTTAGTTCGGTTAGATCGTCGGGTGAAGTTGTGCCACCCCATTCGATGGTCAGTTTCCTGTCCACCGAGTCGGTGTTGCACGCGTATAGCCAAATCTCGTCCAGATCAGACGCCCCTGCGACCGCCGTGTGGATGGTCGTTCCCGCCGTAGCGGTAGCAACAACCTTGACGTTCTTGCCGCTGGTGCTTTCCGACAGTTTGACCTTTGAGTATGTTGCCATGTTCTACTTTCCTTAGTTGAAGACTGAGTTGGTGAGAATGTTGTTAGCGTCATTCCATGTTGGGGACGTGATGTCGGAAGTCAACGCCACCGTCCCGGTGGCGTCCGGGAACGTGATCGTCCTGTCTGCCGTGGCATTTGTGGCAGCGATAAAGGTTTCATGGGCGTCAGCCGCCGAACCCTCAAACTGGATGTATTGACTAGAACCATGTAAATAGATTTGATCCCCAAATGAAGCCACCTCCGTCACCGACAACGTGCCACTCACCGTGGTAGCAGACCCCGACGTGGACAGGGTGGGGGTTCCTGTGGCCCAAGTGACTATATCAGTGAAGTTGGCGTTCATCTGTGAGGCGACAATGTTTGTCGCCGCCACGAACGCATTCGTAACCGCCAAAGCAGCCATTTACCGCAACCTCCGAGTCCTGTACATGCTGATGACCGATGTTACCCCCCACTTGCCCCGCGTGGACACGGTGGGGGAAACACTAAACCTCAGACTAATAGCCTGCGCTGTCCCAATCGTCGGCCAGCGACCAAACCCATACTTGTCAGACGTACCCTCTGCCTGCCAGTCAGTGTCATCCCAGACGCTAACCCCAGCATCCCACACGGCGGGAGTGTCCATGCCGCTCATGGTCTTGGAATAACCTGCCAGCGCCGTACTGGAATCATAGTTCTTGTAGACGTACATCACGATCACAGTGGGGTTGTCCGACAGGACAACGGTGCGTGTCTTTCCCCACCGTTTCGGGAACGTGGGCCGGTTGCCCTCAAACCATCCGGTGTGATAGAACGAGTTGATTTCGCTGACGGCACCCACGTAGTCGTCGTAGTCGTAGTTCTGATCCAACTTGGAGATACGGTCAAACGAAGCAACAGTAGTGATGTTGGATGTGACCGCTATCCCAAAGTGTTCGGCACCCGAAGGACGGTATGCCAACAGCGACCGGGCGTTGATGTCATGCCGGGTCCATGACCCGGTGGGACCCAGCGACGGGTCCCATACGAACACGTTGCGCCGGTTGTTCTGACTGGACCCCGAAATGTTGTCATCGGACTGGTAGTCCACGGACACCCACAGGCGTTCATCGAACCACATCAGTGACGGTGGAGTGTCCAGCGTCATCGCTGGTTGACCGACATCGTAGGTCATTGCCGGTTTGATCCGCTCAAACACCCATGCCACATTATCGTATGCCACAATGTAAATGCCCTCTTCCGCGTACCAGAAGAACACGCCAGCGGTTGCTGCTACAGGCTGCGTTCCTTCCCGGCATCCGGCGGTGCGGGTGAGGTTGCGCACCTCAAACGAATCGCGGCTGAACCCGTAGATCGCGTAGATGCTGTTCTGCTTGAAAACGAGTAGCCGGTCAGCATCTGCGATAATGGCCGTTATGTGGTCGCCATCCTCACCGATGTCAATGTCGATGTAGTCGGTGGCCGTCCAGTTCTCTGCGTCGTTTACCGCTGAGAACCTGACACGATTCTTGTGTGTAGTGCCGGATTCCAACGTGTAGGCGACCCACACGAACTCCGCCCATGTTGTCGTGTAGCGGGCGCACGGAAAGTGCCCGGCCGAACCATCGATATCCGGGATGGGGGCTGTTGCCGTCGCCCCGTCCCACTTCAAGGCAGAACTAGTTGTTACCCCCGAATCGTTGTGAAGCATCACCCCGTTCACAATGTACGTATCGTCGTTGAAGGTCACATGTTGGGGTGGTTGCGCCGTGTCGAAATAGGCGTCGACACCCCCCACTTGGATGGGACCGGTAAAGTTCCCGGTCGCATCAGCGTTATAGAAGATCTGCGACTTGGTGGTCGCCGGATCCAACGCTGCGACCAGAACCTGATTCGTGCCAGCCTCATAGTGGGACATCAGACTGATAATCTTGTTGTCCAACGCCGTAGCGTTGACCTTTGTCACAGCATCGCGGCGTCGCACGCCCCCACGCGGGTCCACTTCCACATTCAACATGGCCGGAGACTCATTGTGTGCAATGTTGAACTGGTCGGCACGCAGATTCAGACCACCCTTGAAGTCTGACTTCTCCTCATACCGGTACGCATCCCCGCCCCGGGCTACCTTCGTATCCGCCTGTAGAGGCATCTACAGTTCCCAAGAATAACGTAGCCTACCCGGCATGTACGACTGCGACAGCCAACGTGACGCCCGGATGCTGTTCAGCATCAACGGTTGCGGAGCCGGGGAATCCTCAAACCGTGCCCGCAGATTATCCAACTCTTGAATGAACTGCGAATAATACTGCTGCCCCATCGCAGCGTCTTCCTGCTGCTGATACGACCGGTACAGGACGTACAGAGTCAGCACGTTGTTGAACGGCACCGGCAGATCCGGCGTGTTCGCATCGGCAATCGCCGTCCGGTACACGGCGGTCGTGCCACCGAAATCCACCGGATTGCGGTAGCCGCGAATAGAAATCGTCTGAACCTGAGATGGCGTCGGGTACAGGCGGATCGTCTGGTTGGTTACCGCAGCCGACGCGCTGGTGCCAGCGTTCCACGTCGACCAGTACCACGGATTACCCGTGGAGTTGGAATCCAACGGGTAGATGATGTCACCTACATCGTAGCCGATGTATTCCAATACGTGATTGCTGGTCTTCATTGCCGCGACTTCACGCACCCCGACATTCTTTGGGGCTGATGCCCCAGAGAAGGTCACACCGTCGTGAGTGAAACTCAGGGCGGTTCCCACTTCCGCCATCGTGTAATCCTTCTGCGACGCCACCGTGTCGAACGTCAACGCAACCTCGTAGAACGGCCACCGCTTCTCAGAGTACACGATGATATCGTACCCTTCACGGATGAACGTGTTCATCGTGGCGTCAGTGATGTCGTTCGATGTTATGTCAACCACGTTACGAACATGGTCGCGCATTGCGCTAAGTTGCACGAGACGCTCCTAAGTGGTGTGGAAGACGCAGCAATCGGTGCCACCCATGGGCTTCGCCTTGCAGGCTGCACCCGATTTGGTTGTGGCTGTACACGCAGGGGGGGCCGCCACGGGAGGTTCATGGGTGGGGGTGGGGTTTACGCGGTGGATACGTCGGTCATGCCCAACGGCGTGACCCTCGGGGTTGAGCGTCTTGTAGTTGCCCGCAGGAACTCCTGCGGGGCGCTGACCCTGTTTGTATGCGTATGCGAAACCCCGTGCCATGATTCCTCCCGTGGCGACGAACTGTCTATCAGGCCGTGGCGCCAAACATGTAACCCTGACGGGCACGGTTGCTGCATGTCAAGTTGCCGTAGACCAGCAACTGTGAGAACACAGCGTCCTGATTAGTGGGACGCACGAACGGTGTCGGCTTGAACCAGACATCGCTGTGAGCCACCAACTGCAGGTACTTGGTGTTGAGGAACATCATCTGCCCACTCGTTGCAGCCCCATCGAAGGTAACGGGTGCGCCCTTGAACAGCAGGTTCTGGAACCCGCCATCGGCCACATCGGTATCAGTATACCGAATCTGGTCACTCAGGAGCGACTCGTACTTCTCGTACAAAGCCTGCGTGGTAATGATGATCGTCGGCTGATCGTTACCAACCGAAATGCTGTTGTAGACGTTTGCCATCGTGAGTTGCGTCAAAGCGCCATTCTCGTCCGTCTCGGTGGACTTCCACCACGAGTTGCCTGCGTCAGTCGGGTCGATTCCACCCAGCGACGTGTTGGGCTTGGCAACAATCAGGTGCAGACCATTCCAGTCTTTACCACCGTTACCAGTACCATCCGCCCAGAACATGGTGTTCATGTTCTCAATCACCGTTTCCTGCGTCTGGAAGATCTTGCCTTCCAGCAGGTCGATGATGGCGGCTTCGCCGTTGTTCTTGGCTTCCTCAATACCGCTGATCGTCACGGTGGCAGCATACTGTCTCCAGTCGTACTCAGCGGCTGAAATGCCGGTCTGAGCCGTAATGTCGATAGTATCCGTGCCCGCGTACGAACCGGCCGTACTGTTTGTCCCGTAAATAATCGGGACGACGATCTTCGTACCACCTGAAACGCGCCGAATAGTCTGACCGTTCGTCAAGGCGTAGAACAATGGTCTAGCCGAGAAAATGTTGTCAGTGAGTTTCGGGACGTAGTTCTTCAGGGTGGTAGACAGAAGTTCGTCGAATGCTGTGTTACCAGCCATGATCTGTCACCTCTCTGTGTTGGTTATGAGGCAAGTTCCCGCTTGGCGTTCTCAAACGCCTCACGGATAGAGGACACCTTTTTCGGCGCGGCACTCCGCGTAGACCCAGCCTGCTTGGAACCCGAGGGATCCACCACACTGGCATCACGCTTCGCTTCGGTCCGCTCCTGCTCCTTCTCCAACTTCGTTGCACGATCAACAACAGCGCCGTAACGCATGTGCGTCAACGCCGCCTCCAAGTTGCCGATCTTATGTCGCAACGCATGCTGGAACAGGTCGGAGGGATCAAAGTCGCCATACTCCGTCTGTAAGTCCTCTACTTGCTTCTCTACTGCCTGTCGTCTCTGCATACGGTCCTGAGCAGCCAGCCGGGACTCTAGGTGTGTGATCCGTTCTGACGTGGCATCCGGTTCCTGTTCCTCCACCTGCTCCCAAGCGTCGTCGAAAGACTCCGCTCGTCGAACTGGTGCTGGAGTGTAGGTTGCCTGATTCACGCCAAAAGCATCTCCCAAAGCCGTCAATGTTCCCTCCGGATCTGACTCCAGAGAAGACACAATGGCTTCCGCTTGCTCTAACCGTTTACGTTCGGATGCCAACTCCTGCGTCTTACGGGTGTAATCCGCCTGACGTTGGTACCCGTCCCGAAGTTCGTCCAGACTGACCTGCTCTTCCACCCCATCCACCTTTATGGTGTAGGCGTCCGACGCTGGTTCCTGTTGAACCTCCACCGAAGAATCCGGAGTATCCACCTCAGTGGATTCCACAACATCCTCGTCCATTTACTTTCCTCTCTCGGAGTCCGTTAGGTTGCTCCTATCTACACGGGACGGTTGTCCCGCTACAGCGACGGTAACTCCAAACCCATCTGGCCTTGGAGTTGCGCCACCAACTCTGGAGGCACCCCACCCGTGGGAGCAAACGCCCCCATGCTTGGGGGGCCACCCGGTACAGGAACACCGGCACCACCCTGAGGTTCGCCCGGAGGTCCCCCTCCCGGTGCAGGTTCCTGCTGCGGTTGTTCCATAATAAACTTGTCCGGATCCTTTATGTCGAAGCCCTGCTGCAACACGTAGCGCGCCAACGCAGCGGGGTCGATGACCACACCGATCAGCGGCGCTATGGCGTTCATCAGCGACACGGCCTGCTGCTTGCGAATGGTGTCATTGATCGGTTGCGTGGAACCACCCTCCACGCTGAAATCGTACTCACCCGTGATGTCGTCACGGGTGTAGCGAACGAACAGACTCTCCCCCGACCGGGCTGCCACCCTCGCCATATCCTCACCAGTCATAAACTGTTGAATCAACTGGAGAACCCTGCGTGCAATGTGGGAGATGCCGATCTCAATAATCGCCAACTTGTCTGCAGCGCGGGCATTACCGGCATCGGCGATAATGCTCGCTTCCGTAGCCGTACGCCGAATCTCCGGCATTTGACCCCGTGCGTACTCCGACACGCCAGACACCGTATTGATGTCCTGCTCCACGATCTCCGACATGTTGTAGATTTCCGGCGACAACGGGGTTTGAGGCATCGGAACCACAACCTCGCTCAACGGCTTGTTCTCATCCACCACCGGGACCAACCGACCATCCTGATCGGATTCCAACGCCTCGCGTCCCTCGGGGCCAAACGAACGCTCATGGTACAGGTACTTGCGGGCGTAACGCTTCCGGGCGTTCATCATCTGCGAACGCGTCTTGTCCAACTCCAACTGCAATGATTCGATGGACTCCAAATCACCCATCGGGTAGAAATGGTCCGGCACGTCGTAGTTGCGCAGCATCACGAACGGCTGCCCGTAAGCGTACGGCATCGGGAACGGGTCAACCAGATAGTCGTCCCCCGTCATGGAAAACACACTCATGGTGTTTTCCGTCACATCGTAGAACTCCAAGATGACCACCCGGTCCTCTTCGCGGAGGTACTCTTCCCGTTCCTGCCGCTCCGTGTTGTCATACATCGGGAACAGCGTCGAATCCGCCGTCAAACGCTTCCTAGCCGAAGCCTTGTACCGCTTGTCAGACTTGGCATCCTCCAACCGTCGTGTGATCCTCTGGGCAATCCACTTCGCATCCTCAATGCAGGTCGCCTCAGGATCCACATACATGTCGAACGGACTGATCCGTTCGACGAACGGCTGATCCTCCACCACCGTCATCGCAGTCTGCGGAATACTGGCCTCAATCTCCAAATCCGTCGGTAGACCCGACGCCAGATCGGGACGTTCCGCAGCAAACGTGTCAGTCTCAACGACCGCCTCACCAAACAGGTCTTCCCGTTCCGCATCGGCGAGCATCCGTTCCTGCTCCAAGAACTTCCACCCGACCTTTACCCAGCCGTGACCGAAAATCAGGAAATCCTTGACAGCACGCCGGAACGGCTTCTTGAAATCGTGGTGACGCCAAAGATAGTTGACCACAGCCTCAACGAACGCTGCGCGGTCCTGATCCTCTGGCCTCGTGGGTGACACCACGATCTTGGGATGATTCACCGACACTGACGGTGCGATAACGTTCACTGTGCTGAACGCCAGATTCACCGTAATCATGTCTTCCGTGGATATTGTAGTCCTCGGCCAATGCTTGCCCCGGTACAGGTCGTTCATGCGACGCCACAGGCTGTCGTAGCCCATCTCGTCACGCCAGCGGGCAGACGCGCGCAGTCTGCGCAGCGTCACCTCGAACCGTTCAGCCTTAGACTTCTGTGCCATTAGAACATCGCCTTGTCCGGCAAGCGTTCGATGTTACGTCCCTGAGCGCGCGCTTCCATCTCGGCCTTCTGGCCGCGCTCTTTCCGGCTTAGATGCTGCTCCTCGGGTGGCAACGTGGATCGGTAACCCCGACCAGTTACGAACCTGATCCCAAGCAGCCTTTGACGGCGTTCCCATAGTTCATCCAGTTCAACATCGGCCAGCGGCCCACGTAGCCCCACCACATACTTGCAGAACTCTCCGTAGGTCGCCTCCCGGGGGAGGACCGCCACAGTTACGGACGCTTAGTGTGTGGTGCAGCGTTATGACCCTTCAAGTCGGGCTGAGGCTTAGATGGCTCAACCTTCCCGGCAAGACCATGCTGGTTGAGGGGGGTTTCGCGTACCGTAACCTCACCGTAGCCACCGGTCTGCTGGGCGTATTTGGGGGTGCCGAAACGCTGTTTCGGAGAGTTCGGTATAGCCGGTTCCCAAATCGGGTTGGCTGACACCGAAGAGCCACGCTCCATTTTATCGTTCTTGCCCGAAGCGCCGTCAATGGTACGAGTACCGTTGGTGTGCGAAACGAACTTACCTGCTGCTGACATGTATCCTCCACTGTCGTCTAAACACTAAGATCAGAGTGTCCCACGCATCGTGTGCGCACCGATATGCAAATCGGGGGTTTCGTCCGGTTTCACCATGCGTGCAAACCAATCCACGGTCCAATAATCGTCGACCTTCTGCACAAACTCCGGCATGAAGGCGTACTGGCGCATCTCGTTCGCCAAAGCCAACGCCATAACCCGATCATCATGCGGTGATCCACTCATCGACCCCCGCTCATTGCGTGTATATGTACGCAACTCCGCTATCGTGTACCGGTCGTGAATCGTCAACTCCCCCGACCGGAGCGCCATACCCAGATCGTCGATCAGCAACGGCTTCGATGTTCGTGTGGTCTTCCACCCGAACTCCTGCGACACCCGCGCCATCGTAGTATTCAACGTCCGCTTCCGAAACATGTTCGGATGCCCCATGTTTCGCAACTGGACGATAGTGGTCAACCCGTGGTTGTTCGACTCAACACACGTCAAAGCGTCGTTGTACCACAGCGCCATACGGTAAACTTCGGTAGCCAACGTATCCGGCGGGATGTGACCATGCCAGATGGCGACCTGCTCCCCGGAACGCACATCCAGCGCCTGAATGCACGAATAGTCCCCGTGCGCCAGCCCCTCCGCCGTGTCAACCCCCAGACAGTACGCCCGATGGGCGACTGGTTCACGCCAAACTGTGAGCATCAGTCCTGAACTCCACAAACTTCTTGTGCGGCTCCCACAGGTAGCCGCGCTGGCCCTCTTCCTCGTGCCGCTTCATGTCCTCCAACACATCCAAATCGAACACCGGGTTACCCGACTTTATGAACGCCTCCTCAGGCGTCGTCGGATACTCCTGAGCCAACTGCCAAGGCAACATCGACTCTTTCTTCGACAGATACCACGACTCGTCCCGATCTTCCGTCGCAGACCACGGAAAGAACATCGGCGCGAAACGGTTTGTGCCCGTGGAAGACCCCACCCAAAGTTCGTGGAAGAAGTTTCCGCTTCCATTCGCCGTACTAAGACCAATGATTCGGCCTCCCACATCTGCCACTGGTTCAATGGATGCCCACGCTTCCTCAGGGTTCGGTAAGAACGCCCACTCATCGACTACAACTAACGATGCTGACTCGCCACGGGCAGGATCCGATGCCGAAGGCATCGACGTAATCATGCTACCGTTACTGAACCCCATCTTCTGCTGATGCTCCACCAGCGAATCCGGACCACGCTCCAACATCCACTCTGGTAGATGTTGAAACCCGTACTTCGACTTGCGCAACAACAGTACCGACTCACGTTCCGTACGAGACAGATCAATGATGTTCTGGTCATCGTGAAAGAACGCCAGCCAGAACTGGTGCGCCGATACGAGTGTGGTCCACCCGATCTGGCGGGCCTTCAACGTCAAACTGTACCTGTGTTCGTCCCAATGGTTCAACGCGTTCGACTGCGCACCGCGCAAGTTGAACAGTATGCGACCCCGGGCGGGGTGAGCAATATGCCAGTAGTTCTCTAGGAAGAACTTCTCGTCCGTTATGCAGCGTCGCCACTCTGCTTCGCGGCGTAGTTCAGAGAGGGCGCTCATCTAGTCGAACAACGATTGTAACGTCCGACCCAAACCCCAGACCGTAAAGGCTACACACGCGAACATGACCGTGACCACGGTGCACACCACCCAGTGGCCTACTCGCATGCTTCACACACCTCAGGGTTCTCCAAGCCGCACTCCAAAGGTTCCTCATCGTGAAACAAGTCATGCCTTTCCCAGAACGGCTTCGGGCGAAACTTGCCGCCAGTCTCCCACGACCACGGTACAACCCCCGAACGGTCAAAGTCCTCACGCTCCTTGTGGCGCCTGTCAGCACCTGTAGTCATTCGTGCTTCCAAGCGTCGTCTACGGTCAAGATTCAATCTCCGGGTCCAAACGGTCTTGCATCCCGCCTGTAACGCTGAACCATGTCATGCGCCATCGGAGACACCATCCCACCAAATCCGGCTACGTCTAGAGCGGCGCCGGATTTCTTGCCGTCCAGTATCCTATTTATCCAATCCATCATCTGCCCTCTCCGGTTGAGGTGCCCTCCTGACGCCAGTAGGTCTGCTACACCGAAGCCACCGCCAGACGTGTACCCGGGCTTTATGCCCTTGGCCCTCATCATGTCTGCGGCCTGATCGCGCCCCGGGCGCATCTTCATGGCGTTCCACTCCGCCTGAGTAGGATTACGGGCACCCACACCCAAACCCGGACGGGCACCCGGACCCATCGCCCTACTGGCACCCATGCCCGCAGCACCACCACCAATCAAAGCGGCCAACACGAACATCAACTGCTTGCGCCGCTCATCAGCCTCAGCGTCAGCCTCTTCCTCCTCCACGGAAGTAGCATACTGCTTGTCGCCGCCACGTTCAGCGACACGCTTCGCCTGCTCCCTGTACCCCGCAGAAGCCACATCCGTGAACTCGTCCGGGGCACGCATCCCCGGATCCATGTTGAACGATCCCGGCTGCATCCGCATAGACCGATCAGGACGCCTCACACCAAAACCACCCGGAGTTCTAGCCATTGTTCTCAACCACCCTCAAATGCAACACCTGAGCCTCCAACTCATCAGCCAACTCCAAATCCGACAAACCCGTCACCGGCTCATCCTGAATAACCCGCTGCTTCGGCGTAA
>Ga0207887_1000231_pt1 | contig 10808 bp, 10 predicted proteins | sample LinPmetageLP38_FD_184051 | JGI IMG/M metagenome (GOLD analysis project Ga0207887, IMG submission 184051) | Marine viral communities from the Pacific Ocean - LP-38 (SPAdes) | ecosystem: Environmental > Aquatic > Marine > Oceanic | place: Pacific Ocean | collected 2010-06-15 | reverse complement strand
CTCTCGTCTTCATCTTTCTTTATTTTAAGTTGCTCATCACTATTTTTAGCCATCTGAGTTATTCTCATTCTTACTTTCTTTAAATTAACAGCAGCATCCGCTATATCCATTTGCCATGATCCTGCTTGTAGGAATCCTGCTACCAATCCCACCAGTTTTAGAATACCCTCTGCTATTATTATAATTCCTTTTCCTACGCCTACAAGAATTTTTGAGAGCATAGCCTTAAATTTAGGATCTCTTAAGGTATCTTTTATACTCATAAAGAATTGAGACATCTGATTAATAAGAGGAGTAATAATTTCTCGTTTCAACATTGCCATAGTATTAAGAAATTGTTTTTGATTCTTAGATGCTTTATCTGTAATCTTTTTCATTCCTGTAATTAATTCTACATCAGTCATCCCTTTAGTTTGTATTCCTTCATCTTCTAGAACCTTTAGCATTCTATTTCTCATTTGAGTCGCAGTAGCTTGTTTAGATAATAAATCTCCAAAAGCACCTTTCATTGCGTCAGCCTGGAATATTAAGGTTCGGCCCTGACCTGACAGTAGTTTATCAGCCTGAGTTCCTTGATCCAAAATAGCTTTCAATACCTGCGTATCCGTCATTTGATTTTTCATCATCTCGTCTACTGGGAACCCCATAGCCAAAGATTCTACTAATCCACCCATAGTAAATTGTTTTTGGAGGTTACCCACTGCTTGAGAAAATAGTCTTTGATCTGGTATAAGAGCTTGTAATCCAACAGTAGTTTCTTGTAGAAGAGTATTATTATTGCCTGTAGCGGCCATAAGATTTAAAGTGTCTCTACTAAGAGCTTGCAGTGCTGCCACAAGTTCTTCTCTGCTAAGGTTGAAAGCTATGCTGTTCTTATCTACCGCTCTGTATAAAGTAGACATGGATTTATCAGTTCTTTTCATTCCTACGGTAGCACCAAACAAACCAGCTTGCAATTTTCCAAAGTTTTCTCCTGTTGCCAGGGTTACCTTAAATAAATCCATCATGGCTTCACTATTTTTGTTCAACCCAAGACGACTAGCTTGAAGACCAAAAGCAAAGTTCTCATAGACGTTAGCGGGAATTCCTGCTTTCTGGAACTTCTCCGACATAAGCATGGCCTCGTCACGACTAGCCTCAAAACTCTTGCTAAATTTAGCTCCCATCGTCTCCATTACAGGAGCTAAGGCAGTAGTAGCACTAATAAGTTTCCCCATGAAACCTAGTGCGCCCGTAATGCGGCTAGACCAAGTTTTTAGGTGGGTAGTATTACCTGCTACCTGTCTTAATAGTTCTTCGGAGGCGTGAGCGGTGCGATCCGCAGCGGTCATTTCTTCTGCCATTTTATATTAGTGCCTTACATAATGTCATTTGACCAGCTATAAAAGTCCTAAAATTACGACTGTCTAGCTTAGTTTTAGATTTTACTCTAAGATTTATTTTATTCATTAAATTTGACCAAAATCTGCTCATTCTTGATCTGTACTCATTATGTGCCTCTGGTTTATACCTAACCATTTTATTCTTTCTCAAAGGTCCGCTAGAGTACAGTGCTTCTAAAAATGCATTTATTGTCTCAGAAGAATAATGGTCTAGCACATATGCAGTAATTACTAAATTTCTTGTATTGGCTGTAGTATAGCGTCCATAAGGAGCCCTGGGTGTAGATGCTATCACAGCAGTATAATCTTTCTTTGTCTTGTTATATGTAAATTTAGCAAGCTGCCCTGATTTCAATTGGAGAGGTGTTACCGCTTTTACTCGATCCTGTAGACCCTCTTCTCCAGCCACAGGAGTGGCTAAAGATTCAAAATATTCGTCATTTTGTCTAAAATTTGAGCCTTTCATCACTCTTATATACTATTAAAAAGGAAAATACATGTACTACAATGATTCAAAAGATTTTATTGATTTTATTGATATTGTTAATTTTACACTAGATAGTTCATTCTTGGAAAAATGGAGATACAAATACAGTGAAAAATTTATAACCTCCTTCCAAATGAGACTTCTAAAAGCCCTATCAGATAGAAAACCAATAAAAAAAGAGTCTTTAACCAATTTCTTTAAAAAGAAGTTAAAGTACTCTCCCGAACAAATAGATAACTTCTATGAATCTATAGATATTAGTTTGTATCATCCCCTCATTCTTTGATTTACAACAAATCATCTTCTCTTGCTTTTTTTTACATATTTTAGAGATTCGGTGATTTTTTGAGGGGATGAGAATTCAGGGCATAGCTGGCTATACCCACACCACCAGCAGTACTCGTTCTTAGATGGCGGAAACTCATCCTTTTTTTTCTTCCTTATGCGCCACACTGTATCCACTTTATTTCTTAGATATGCACTTATCTGTGCCCATGAATACTTTAGAGATACGAGATTCCCTGTAACAGGGTAATAGTGAGCTACTGTGATCTTTTCAAGGGGCACTTTGAATACCTTACTGACAGCAAAAGCATAGCCTTGCATCTGGTGGTTTTGGTACAGTTCATGCTTCTTAAGTTCCCTTTTCCCAGTCTTGTAATCTATAACTAAGTATTCTCCTTGGGGACTTTTTACTATACGGTCTATTATCCCGTTAAGGCTAATATCATTTTTCTCATCTTGTTTAATCTCGTATACTAATTCAGTTCCCACTGTCTCTGTTAGAGACGCATTGAATCTAAGGAAGTTACGAAGACAGGTCTCCGTCTTCTTATCTTTTTCCTCTGTTATTTTGTAATCTTTCTTGCATTCTTCAGCTATAGTAAATAGATCTTCAAGAGAGGTTTTCTCGACCCCTAACTCAAAGATTTTATGTATGTATGAACCAAAATCTAAAGCATCTTTATTCTTAGACATCTCTTCATACTTATCTACGTACTTAAACTTATACTTTAGATTACATTGAGTAAATGTATTCGCTTTGGACTCTGATATGGACTTTATAAACATTGCTTCTCCTCAATATATAAGAGCTTACTTAGACAGAAATTTCAAAGGTTGTGGGAAATATTCTTCAAATGAGCAAGAATATATTATGCCTTCGATCTTCGCCGAGGACGACTGGAAACATAAATTTTCAATAAATACTGATACGGGGATGTGGCAAGACTTCAAGTCCCATCGACAGGGGAACTTCATTCAATTTGTGGCCCAAACAGAGAAAATATCTTATAAACGTGCTGAGTCCAAAATTTTATTTGATTCAGTAATGGAAGACCATGAAGTTCCCATAAAAAGAAGAGATCCTGCTCCTACGAAGTTAGAAGTAGATACCTCTTCTTGGATTCCTATAGATATATACTCGTGCCATCACCGTAGCCAAACAGTCCAGCTTGCCTGGAAGTATCTATGGAGCAGAAAGCTGTTTAATATTGAGTTCGCAGATGACGATCCGTTCTACTTTGCCACGGACGGTAAGTACAAAGACAGGATAATTATTCCTTTTAAAAATACAGGCGACGATATTTATTTTTTTCAAGCCAGGGCTCTTTTTAGCGATTACCCTAAGTATATAAACCCTGAGCATTTGAAAGCCTCCACGGTTTTATACCCTTATTTAAACGATGAACCTGTGCTGCTGTGTGAGGGACCTCTGGACGCCCTCTCTCTTCAGCTTGCCGGAATAAATGCAACAGCTACAATGGGCAGTTCTCCCTCTAAATTTCAACTAGAAACCCTCAAAGATTCAAATTGTGATATAGTAGTTGCTTATGACAATGACGAGGCTGGGAAAAGAGGAATTGAGAAATTAGAGAGAATGAGAACAGAGTTACTGATGCCATCTATCAAAATCTGTCCTCCTCCTAAAATATATAAAGATTGGAACGAGGCTTGGAAAGAAGATTTTGATTTAAAATCCTATGTGGAAAAAACTACCAAAGATTATGATTTAGAGTACCTAATTAACACTAACATAGAATCGTGGTGAAACTATCTTTTGTCCATTTACCCAATACAAAGTCTGAACCGCATAGGTTCCCTTGGCCTCCCCAAAACTACTGGATGTGGGGATCTTGTTAGTGTCCCAGGCAAAGATTAAAGTACCATCTGAAGTAGTATTAACAGAGGAACTTGTATCTGCAAAAGCTGACACTGTGAAGGGTCCATCTAAAGATGTATTATCATTTACCTTCACAATTTTAAACGCTCCCGAAGTAACAAGCGTTTGTTTGAGTACATTAATTATGGATTGGCTTATATTCTTATTTTCTATAGTTACTTCTACGGGAGCCACAAGATCCACTTTTTCACCAAACCTCAAGTGTTTATTTGATAGTTTACTACTTGTTTTTACTAGAAGTGGGTCAGTGATAGAGAAGAAGGTATCTTCATAAAGGCTCCATTTATGGATAAAGGATTGATACTGAGAACCGGCCAATAATTTAACAGTCCATACATCAATATAAGTAACTGCCGAACTTACATTAGAAGAAGCTTCTAATATGTTACCCTCCCAAACCCCACTAAGAGGCTTGTCCATCCTGAGAGGAACAACATAATCTCCAGTAGACTTCTTATAGACCCCACTTGCACGAGAGAAGTCGGTCCCCTCACCCCAATCTGCTTGATAATCAGTTACATTATTATTAGATGAACTGGGGGCAAATTGCATTAGAGGTTCAGCAGATAGAAGATTATCAGCGATAGTAAATAGAGAACTGGAGGCGTAACTAGAATATTTAAATATAGAAACCGAACTTACATCTACAGGATCTACAAGTTGCCCGTCATTATAAAAGAAAGCCCGTAAGGCTACCTTGCCTCCCGCTGCTGGGTTCTCATACCTTTCAGGAAAGTCTATTCCGTTTAATGATATCATTTTGTGCTTCTATGTCTTCAGTAAGAAATTCAAAGAAATAATTTCTTTCTAGGGATGTCATTTTATTTACATCTGTTATTGTTAGTCCTACTTTATATACTAATATAAATGCCTGCTTTAATAACTCTTTTACGGAATCATAAATTATTAACTGTTCCCGAAAAAATTTTCGGTTAACGGAACCTCCACTACCTTATCGGCACCGCACCCACAAAGATAGTTTATTTCATTTTGCATTCCAAATTTTGACATACTAATATTTTTTAGTATGGTGTGCATATCTTGCACTGGCAATTTATCCAAAACTGCATTAATAATATTTTCATCCGAAATTCCATCAATATCAGATACAAATCTCCACACATTTTGGCATAAAATATCAAAATTAATCATAAAGTCTTCATCCCGAACTTTAGGGGGCATGATTTTTATGGTCTTATTTATTTCAGGCAAAGTAACTTCTAAAGGTAGATCTATATCTACAGGAGTAATATTAAGTACATTTAAATCTATTTCTAAATCCCCTGTGCGGCCACATGAATCACATTCAATGGTCGCCCTAACCGAAGGACCTGTGCTAATTTCCTTCAATTTATACGCTAAATAATTTCTATCCACCAAAAATAGGGAATCTATCTCTATACCTTTAACACATTTTTCTAAAATAAAATTTAGAAAATTTTTGCTTTTATTCACAGGGCTCAAAGCAGCCTTTTCATCTTCAAAAGTGAAAGGTCTCATGCTTATTTTGTCTGTTTCGTACCATTTACAACCAGTAGGGACTTCTACAAGTTCGTATCGTTCCTCTTCACCTTTATTGCCTAATATAGATTTCACAGCTTCAAGCTGTTCTGGGGTTAACATCTTTTTATCATTCATAAAATTCTCCGTAATTACAATAATTCCTATAATATGATAGTAAAATGAAAATTATTGTAGGTGTACAAAAAGCTAAGATAATAACGGATAATCCTAAGCTCCTCACGGCGCTCCAGAGATTATATACCTTTAAAGTCCCAGGAGCGGCTTATTCAACTGCATATAGGAGTCGTGGTTGGGATGGAACTAAAAAATTTATTACAAATACAGGCTCTTTTAGGTCAGGATTACTTATCAAAGTATTGAGTCACCTTAAAAAGATACAATGTACCCCGGAATTAGATTTTATACCCTCCAAAAAAACACCCCCTCCTGTATCAAAATTTGATAGTATTACATTTTACGATTACCAAGAAGAATTAATAAAAAAAGCTATGCTTCTTGGAAGAGGGGTTATAAAATCTCCCACGGGCTCAGGGAAGACTTTAATATTGGCCGCATTAGTTAAAAGTTTAGAAGGTCGTAAAATGGTTATTTTATTTAATTCTAAGCAATTACTTAAACAGTGCTATGATTTTCTAAAAAATATATGTAAAATAGATAATTTAGGAATATGTTCTGGTGAAGGATACATTTATGGAGAAATCATGTTATCCACAGTTCAAAGCATAGCTAAAATTTTAGATACTCACTTAAACAGTGCAGAGGTTTTGATGGTGGATGAGTGCCATGAGTTCTGTAATGGTCCAAAGACGTTAGCCGCTATTGAGTCTTTTCCAAAGGCTATCTGGAGGTTTGGGTTCACTGCCACAGTTCCCTCCGAATCTATCAAAAGGCATAACTTGGAAGGAGCCCTGGGCTCAGTTATACAGACAGTAAGCACTCAAGAACTAGTGGAAAAAGGAAAACTTACGAAACCAATTATTAAAATAATTAGGAGAGAATATGAAGCAGACGGAGAAGATGAACAGCTTAGTTATTTAGATGTCTATGATAAATATATTGTATTTAATAAAGAGAGAAATGAAAAAATCAAAGAAATAGTAAAGGAGATTTTAAATGGAACAAAAAATGCCAGGATACTTATACTTACCAAGTCACTTGATCATGGAAGAGCCTTGGACAACTCTTTTGCGGGACTCCAAAGCGAGTTTCTTGAAGGTGCGGTCAGCGTCGGGGAACGCTATCAAAGTATATCCCGATTTCGAAATCATGGAGAAGGTTCTATTCTTATTGGAACAAGAATACTCCAAACGGGTATCAACATCGAAGAAATCACCCACTTCATCAATGCCAGGGGGATGAAGTCCGAAATAGCTACTATACAAGCTCTAGGTAGAGCTTTACGAGTTTCCGATAATAAAGATGAAGTTTACGTCTACGATTTTATGGACAAAGAAAAATATCTCTCTCAACATTCACGCGAGAGAATAAAGCATTACAAAAAAGAAGGACATGAGGTAATAATGGTATGAATAGAATTTCCCTAAAGAAGGTAAAAACCCCAGAAGAAATAATACATGAAGCTAGTGAACTTAATACCTATGACCTGGATAAAATTAAGGGCACAATAAAAGAACTTGAAATGATTATTGAAAATAAAACTATAGGGGATCAGTTATTAAGAAGCCTCGATAACATCCACAAAGATATAGGGATACTTAAGGATCGTATCGTAGAAACCTATATTCGCCTACTGAAGCAGGGTCAGCAAATATTTTAAGAATCAGAAACTATTTCTTCTACCTTAGAGTCTTCGCCCCAATCTCTATCAAATACTTTCTCTAAGATATCATGAAGTTCCTTGATTGCTTCTTCTAAACGATCTAATCTTTGTTCTATAGTAAGTGCCATATTAAGAATCCACAAATACTCCGTAAACCATTATGGTATGTTTATCACTGGAAGAAGAGCCACCTCCTGAATTAGCGTGCTCAATAAAACACATACCAACAGGATCATCTGCACCAACTATGGTAGCTAATGGGCTGGCAAGAGTTCCCCTTCCTTCTATATTTATATAAGCATTTCTATCGGTAGTGGTTCCTGTAGCCAGATCCCAATCCTGCGCCCCGGTATGATCCTGATCTGCCCAGGTTTGTATACCTAAAGTCCAAGTAGTTGTACCTTCCGTCCCACCTGACTTGCATCTTCCATATACTGATAATATTTTAAGAGTATCTCCTGCGGGGATAACGAAGTTAGCATCATTATCAGTAGTATTTAAGAATATTCTAATTTGCTGTCCATTACTAAAGGAACCACTTCTATATGCATCATGATGGAAAGGTCTTTGGAAGGCCATAAGGTTGGTAGTAAGACTTGCGTCTGCTGGCGTCCCAGATACGCCTTCAACTGCGCCCGTAAAAGCTCTTGTCCCAGTTACCAAGGAGTATTGGGTGTGAGGATCACCCGTTGTTAGTCCTGCCAATGTATTATGTGTAAATGCTGCGTTAGCAGCAGCTAGTGTTACATTAACCCAGGTCGTTCCATTAAAATATATAAAGTCCGTAGCAGCCGCGCTTGATACATTTAATGGCTCCCCATTTAAATTAGCATCAGCATAATATTTGGTAGCGGCATCTTGGGCTGCTGTAGGATGAGTAACACTAGTGAGCTTATTGGAGCCCATAGACTGATTGCCAGTAAAGTCTACACTGCCATCCTTGAGGATATAATTAGCAGCGGCTCCCGCAGTTCTACTATCCACATAAGCTTTGATAGCTTGCTGTGTGGAAAGATGGGTATTACTATCAGAGCCCATAGCATCCTCATCTAGAATACCTGCTCCTGAGTAAAGAACTGCCTTAACTGAAGTTCCTGATACTGTAGCTCCTGAAACCCCCTCAGTAGCGCCAAAGGCTATTCCAGCCTGTGCTCCAGTAAAATCTACACTACCATCCTTAAGAATATAATTAGCAGCCACCCCCGCAGTCCTACTATCCACATAAGCTTTAGTAGCGGCATCTTGAGCACTGGCTGGGTCGGTAACACTAGTGAGTTTATTCGATCCCATCGACTGATCGCCAGTGAAATCCACGCTACCATCTTTGAGGATATAATTAGCAGCAGCACCTGCGGTTCTACTATCCACATAAGCTTTGATAGCTTGCTGTGTGGAAAGATGGGTATTACTATCAGAGCCCATAGCATCCTCATCTAGAATACCTGCTCCTGAGTAAAGAACTGCCTTAACTGAAGTACCTGAAACTGTGGCTCCCGATACACCTTCCGTAGCTCCAAACGCTATTCCAGCCTGTGCCCCAGTAAAATCCACGCTACCGTCTTTAAGAATGTAATTAGCAGCAGCCCCTGCGGTTCTACTATCTACATAAGCTTTTGTAGCTGCATCTTGAGCACTACCTGGATCGGTAACACTAGTGAGTTTATTAGAGCCCATCGACTGATCGCCAGTAAAGGCTACACTACCATCCTTTAGAACATAATTAGCAGCGGCTCCCGCAGTTCTACTGTCCACATATGCCTTAATGGATTGCTGCGTAGAGAGGTGCGTATTACTATCCGAACCCATAGCATCTTCATCTAGAATACCTGCTCCTGAGTAAAGAACTGCCTTAACCGAAGTACCAGATACTGTAGCCCCTGAAACTCCCTCTGTTGCTCCAAAGGCTATTCCAGCCTGAGCACCAGTAAAATCTACAGAACCATCCTTAAGAATATAATTAGCAGCTACCCCAGCAGTTCTACTATCTACATAAGCTTTGGTAGCTGCATCTTGAGCACTGGCTGGATCAGTAACACTCGTTAGCTTATTAGAACCCATCGACTGATTACCAGTAAAGGCTACACTTCCGTCTTTGAGGATATAATTAGCAGCCGCTCCCGCAGTCCTACTATCTACATAAGCTTTGATAGCTTGCTGTGTGGAAAGATGGGTATTACTATCAGAGCCCATAGCATCCTCATCTAGAATACCTGCTCCTGAGTAAAGAACTGCCTTAACTGAAGTACCTGATACTGTAGCTCCTGAAACCCCTTCAGTAGCCCCAAAAGCTACACCTGCTTGCGCCCCAGTAAAGTCTACAGAACCATCCTTGAGGATATAATTTCCCGATACATCTACCGTGTTTACATCTACATAAGCTTTGGTAGCTGCATCCTGATCTGCTGTTGGGTCAGTAACACTAGTTAGTTTATTCGAGCCCATAGACTGATTGCCGGTAAAGGCTACACTACCATCCTTGAGTATATAATTAGCAGCGGCACCTGCGGTTCTACTATCTACATAAGCTTTGATAGCTTGCTGTGTAGAGAGGTGGGTATTACTATCTGACCCCATAGCGTCTTCATCTAGAATACCTGCTCCTGAATAAAGGACTGCTTTAACTGAAGTACCTGAAACTGTGGCTCCCGAAACTCCCTCAGTAGCCCCTACATTCACTGCCGATACCTCCCCACCCACCTCAAGGGTTGCATGAGGGGCAGTAACCCCAATACCTACAGCACTAACATTCGTACCGGAAGAATAATAAATAGAGTTAGTAGCAGGAACAGCAGTCCAGAAACTTCCTCCCCCTCCTCCGTGGGACTGTGAATCTACATAAGCTTTGATAGATTGTTGGGTAGCAAGGTGGGTATTACTATCGGATGACATAGTATCTTGGTCTAGAATACCTGCCCCTGAGTAGAGAACTGCCTTAACTGAAGTACCTGATACTGTAGCTCCTGAAACCCCTTCAGTAGCCCCAAAAGCTATTCCAGCCTGTGCCCCCGTGAAATCTACAGAACCATCCTTGAGAATGTAATTAGCAGCAGCCCCTGCGGTTCTACTATCTACATAAGCTTTGGTAGCTGCATCTTGAGCACTGGCTGGGTCGGTAACACTTGTTAACTTATTCGAGCCCATAGACTGATTGCCGGTAAAGGCTACACTACCATCCTTGAGTATATAATTAGCAGCCGCTCCAGCAGTCCTACTATCCACATATGCCTTAATGGCTTGTTGGGTAGAGAGGTGGGTATTACTATCCGAACCCATAGCATCCTCATCTAGAATACCTGCTCCTGAATAAAGAACTGCCTTAACTGAAGTACCGGATACAGTAGCTCCTGAAACCCCTTCAGTAGCTCCAAAGGCTATTCCAGCCTGAGCACCAGTAAAATCTACAGAACCATCCTTGAGGATATAATTACCTGATGGTGAACTAGCCATCAAGTC
>Ga0207887_1000223_pt1 | contig 11056 bp, 12 predicted proteins | sample LinPmetageLP38_FD_184051 | JGI IMG/M metagenome (GOLD analysis project Ga0207887, IMG submission 184051) | Marine viral communities from the Pacific Ocean - LP-38 (SPAdes) | ecosystem: Environmental > Aquatic > Marine > Oceanic | place: Pacific Ocean | collected 2010-06-15 | reverse complement strand
GTTTTCAGTGACAGTCTTTAATGACTATTTTTAATAACAGTTTCGATTACGAATAATTAGAACGACAGTAATTAGAACGACAGAAAGAGCGTGACCTTATGATTACCATGGAAGAATTACAAGCTGCGATACAGCAACGGATAGATAATTATCATATTACTGACTTTCCACTACAAAAAAGAGCCGTCAATACTCTAGAGTTACTGGGCAGCCTAAACCATATACTGGCTCAAGATATTGCTTCGCCCTTTGATGTGCCGCGACAAAACCTGTCTGCAATGGATGGTTATGCGATTGCCAAAGGTAGTGAGTTATCAGAAAACAGTACTATCGAAATCATTGGCGAGTCGCAAGCTGGCAGTGCTTATACTGGTAAGACAGCAGCAGGGCAAGGGGTACGTATTTTTACGGGTGCAGTCGTACCAGATTGCTGTGATGCGGTCATTATGCAAGAGAATACGAATTTTGCAGATATCAGAGCAACCATTGATAAATCTCGACCTTATAACATTACGCTCACGCAAACTGCCGAAGTTAACAATAATATCCGCTCACAAGGCGAAGAGATTGAGTCTGGCGAAGCCGTACTAAAAATTGGCAAACGCCTCAATTCTGCCGATATTAGCTTACTTGCCAACCTAGGTATTAGCCAAGTGTACGTGTTCCAGCCGCTTGTCGTAGGTGTGTTAGCAACAGGTGATGAGCTCGTAGCTATTGGCTATGAGCTGCAAAGCCTAGCCCAAATATATAACTCTAATACTCCGACGCTCAAAAGCTTGCTATCAGATCTGCCTATCACTATTCGTGATTATGGCATTATCCCTGATAACCTAGAGCAGACAACTATCGCAGTCAATGAGGCCATGCAGGACTGTGATGTACTGATATCGACGGCAGGTGTCTCAGTGGGTGACTATGATTTTTTGACCACTGTGATTGAAACACTAGGTCAGATTAACCATTATAAAGTGGCGATGAAGCCTGGTAAGCCTTTCGTATTTGGTGAATTGAATAAAAATATTGATAAGCCGGTATTGTATTTTGGCCTACCGGGCAATCCGCTCTCTACGGTTGTGGGTACGCTACAGTTTGTGATACCTGCATTGTGGCAAATGTCAGGTGCTAGCGTGTCAGAGCAGCCGATGCCGCTAACGATCAAAGCCAAACTGATCAGTGACATTAGAAAATCTCCCGGCCGCAAAGACTTTCAGCGTGGCGTATTGTCACGAGATGAGACAGGTCATTATCAAGTTGAGTGTTTCTCAAGACAGCAGTCACATAGAGTCAAACAGCTGAGCCGTGCCAATTGCTTTATTGTATTGGACAAAGACAGTGGGAACGTAGCAGCTGGTAATGACGTCGTTGTACAACCGTTTCCTTGGCTACATCGCTAATTCATCGTTTGCCAATTTATTGTAAGGTGGTCGCACAAAATCAGAGAGTAACCTTACACTGGTATGCTAAATACGAATAACAAAGTAGTGCTTATAGTAAGTAGTACTGATGGCAGTAACATATGATTGATGACAACATAGATGACAAACACAAAATAGACAGTCCACAACTATATTCACCGAGCTTGGCACCGGCATTATCTGATGGCCACATAGAGTCTTCCTTGATCGTGCCCACTGAGCAGATGAGTGACTATCACCAGCCGCTAACCGATGGATTTGCACGGCGTCTGACATACTTGCGTCTATCTATTACTGACTTTTGTAATTTTCGCTGTGAGTATTGCCTGCCAAATGGCTATCAAGGTAAGCGCCCTGATGATGAGCTGAGTATCTCTGAAATTGCGACCTTGGTGCGCGGCTTTGCTCAAGTAGGTACTAAAAAAGTTAGAATTACGGGCGGTGAGCCCTCTATTCGTCGTGATGTTGTCGAAATTATCGAAACGATTAAGCAGACTGACGGTATTGAGACAGTTGCGATGACCAGTAACGGCTATAAATTGGGTAAACATATAGCCAGCTGGCAAGCGGCTGGGCTTGATCAGCTCAATATTAGTATGGACAGTTTTGATGCCGCTACTTTTCATAAAATGACGGGCTTTGATACCTTGCCACAGATATTGGCTGACATGGATACATTGTTAGAAACGACTGATATCAAACTGAAAATAAATAGTGTCTTGATGGCGGAGACTGCTTTTGAGAATTTAATCACGGCGATTGACTATGTCAAAGACAGACAAGTGACATATCGCTTTATTGAATTTATGCAGACCAGTGACAATAGCGATTTGTTTTTTGCTCAGCATGCTCAGTCTGATATTATCACTGATTACTTGTTAGAAAATGGCTGGCAGCCGCACGAGCGCGGTAGTGCCGATGGTCCAGCAGTAGAGTATAGCCACCCTGAGTATGTCGGTCGTATCGGTATGATTGCCCCATATGCGGCGCACTTCTGTGATACCTGTAACCGCTTGCGCGTAAGCAGCCAAGGCAAGGTGCATTTGTGTCTGTTTGATCAGGGCAACTATGATATCCGTCCATACTTACAGCAAGACGATATCCAAGGACTGGTAAACACTTTACATAGCTTTATGCCAATCAAGCCTGAGCATCATCATTTGCATGATTCTAACAGTGGCATCATGCACAATCTATCGATAATCGGCGGATAAAAACCTTTGAGTCTACAATCATGACGCTGATAGAGATTGTCTGCCAGTGCAATCGTTTTTCTACATAACTTTTTTTGATACAACTGCTTTTTAATACAATTATAAAATGACATCTATAAAGGATTATTTATGAGTAAGCCTGCTGCACAATTTACACCACTTAATATTGCTGTATTGACCGTTTCTGATAGCCGTACGCTGGCAGAAGATACGTCAGGCCAGTACTTAGTAGATAGCTTGACTGAAGCAGGGCATCATTTAGCAGATCGTCAATTAATCACCGACGATATTTACCAGATTCGCGCAGTCATTAGTGGTTGGATTGCTAGTCCAGACGTTCATGCGGTTATCACAACTGGCGGCACAGGGTTCTTCATCAGAGATAGCATGCCAGAAGCGGTGAGGGTACTGTTTGATAAATCAATCGATGGTTTTGGTGAAATGTTCCGTCTAATCTCAAAAGATGAAATCGGTATGTCTACCGTACAATCGCGAGCAGTTGCTGGCATGGCCAATGGTACGGGTATATTCTGTCTACCAGGTTCTTCTGGTGCTTGCCGTACTGGTTGGGAAAATATTTTAAAGGATCAGTTTGATAGTCGTACTCGTCCGTGCAATTTTGTGCCGCATTTTTTGGCACAAAATCCTAGCCATGATTGAGTTATAAATAATTAAGCTATGAGTAATATACAATCAAATCTGAAAGGTAATAGCGTAGTAACAGATTGCTCAAATAATCTGGATGGTTTGGCAGGTGTGGTTACCTTGGCAGGCGGTGCATCTAGACGTATGGAAACGGCTAAGGCGATGCTGACGCTACCGTCAGGTGAGCAACTGTTAAACTATCATGTTCGCCATGCGAGTAAGTTACAGGTTCCTATATTGATTGCAGATAATGGTCGCGGATTTCAAACTGGTTTAGATGTCCATTCAGAAAAACCTAATTCGCCTATTATTCATATTGCTGATTATGGTGCTGATGTTGACTCTAGTGAGTATGATGAGCAGATTAAAACTGGCGGCGCTTTGGTCGCTATTGAATCAGCCTTACAAACATTGAACGATTTGAATGATTCAGGCATCTCAAAAGACGTACAAGCATCGTGGTTACTGGTTATTAGCTGTGATAGCTTAATACCAGCAACTGACTTGTGGCAAAAACTAAAATGTGAAATAAGCCGTGCTGCTGATAAGAAGGTGATTTGCTTAAAAGATGACAGTCACTTATATCCATTGTTAGGCCTGTATCCGCTAATTATCGAGCCTGATTTGAAGGCCTATATAGATAGCGGACAGCGTAGAGTGATGCAGTTTATTCAGCCATTAGTGCAAGCTGTACCATTTAGCAAAGAGTGGCAAAATCTGACTAACTTCAATACGCTTGAAGATTTTAAGCAGGCATGTGCTGCTCTACCAAAATAATAAAAATATCACATAAGAAAGGTTATATAAATGAGTGACAGCGTTCAGACAAATCAGCAATCTATTTTATCTCACTTAGATAGTGATGGTGATATTACCATGGTCGATGTCAGTGGTAAGACAGCAACGACGCGAAAAGCCAACGCCACTGGACAAGTACGCTTTCCTAATGAGATTTATGCGCAGATTAAAGCGGCTGATGGGGTGACCAAAAAAGGCAGCATCACGCAAACAGCTCATATCGCTGGTATCATGGCGGCCAAACGCACTCATGATCTGATACCGCTTTGTCATCCACTACCGCTAGACAAGATAGGTTTGAGCTTTGAGTATAACGACGCGCTCAGCAGCATCACGGTCAGTGCTGCAGTCAAGGTCACGCATAAGACAGGGGTTGAGATGGAAGCGTTAACAGCGGTTAGCGTTGCCTGCTTAACTATCTACGATATGACTAAAGCACTATCGCATGACATCGTTATAGATGATATTCATCTGGTTAAGAAGACAGGTGGTAAGTCAGACTATAGTCATGCTTAAAGTGACAAAATTGCAGAGTGCGTCGTCAATCAATCAATGAATTAATAAAAATATGCTAAGTGCCAAGCAAGGAAGCTTGCGTAAGAGGGAGAGGTTTATGAGTGCTATCGATATGACAATTAATATCGAATCAACGATAAATATTAACGTCATGTATTTTGCCAGTTTGGCTGACGAGGCCAATTGTCAGCAAGAGACAGTAAGCGTACAGCAGGATATATCATTGACTGAACTATACGAACAGCTTAGTCAAAAGCATCGCTTTAGCCGTCCGCAGTCGGAGCTACGAGTCGCAGTGAATGACTACTTCGCTAAATGGACTGACCAGATAAATGATGGTGATAGCGTGGTTTTCATCACGCCAGTCGCTGGTGGTTAGACAAGCGTTTATTAGTGTCCATTTTGTCAGTAGCTATTCAGTGGTTACAAAGAGAAAATAATAAATAGAGAAGAAAAATGACCGACAACGTCCACGATCATTCAATGAGTATCAAACGTAGTGCTGACGAGGCTTACCTTATCGCTGAGCGTGATGGTTTTGCGCTACTAGATATTGCTATAGACGAATATAGACTAAAAAGTACGTTAGATAATGACAGCTGCGGCGCGTTTGTTTGTTTTGAAGGGCGAGTGCGCAACCATAATAATGCCGCGAGCGTTGATCGTCTTACCTATTATGGTTATGAGGATTTGGCCATCAATCAAGGCCGCGCCATTATAGAAGAAGCCAAAAAGCGTTTTGAAATTACGCATGCTATTGCGATACATCGTATCGGTGCGTTAGAAATTGGCGACGTGGCTGTGTGGGTTGGGGTAGTGTCAGCGCACCGTTATCCATCATTTGATGCTTGTCGCTGGATATTAGATACCATCAAAGCAGACATTCCTGTGTGGAAGCAAGAATACTACGAAGACGACTCGTCTAAATGGCTCAGCAATAATGGTTAAGTCATTAGTTGCTGTCTGTGTATCTGCTTGTCTGTTATTGTCACTAAGTGCTTGTACGCAAGACAAAGACGCCAATACGATGCTTGCTGGTGATACCACTGAACCAGCCCGGACTTTGCGTATTGCCGCGGCTGCTAACTTATCTGATGTACTACCTCATATTATTGATAGCTATCAGGCTGATAACAGCTCATCTGCCCAAAATGTTTCAAGTATCTCAGATATTGAAGTTACTTATGCCTCTTCTGGTAAGTTATATGCGCAAATCAAAGCAGGGGCACCATATGATATATTCTTGTCTGCCAATCAAGCGTTCCCTGCTAAATTGGCTGATGAAAATTTAGTTAGTGTTATTAACGAAGATAATAAGCTAACCAAGCCTTTTACGTATACCAGAGGTCAATTAGCACTCTATAGTGTCACCAAACCTTTAAACGATTTTACGCCAACATCGCTGGGTGATGTGTTTACCAGTGCTGACTTTACTCAGGACAGTAAAGTGGCTATCGCTAACCCTAACCTTGCTCCTTATGGTGCCTCTGCGAAAGCCTATCTGCAATCACAAAATACGTACGATAAGTTAAATGCTCAAAAAAGCTTAATACAGTCAGAGAATATCGGTCAAGCATTTCAATATGCGCATACAGGTAGTGTGGACTATGGTTTTGTAGCACAGTCTCAGCTTGTTGCGATTAAAGCCAAGCCTGAGCAATTTATTACTTTGCTGCCAGCGTCTTATCCAGCTATCTTACAAGATGGGATAATTATTAATAATAATACTGTCTCAGCAGCAGACTTCACCGACTACCTGCGCTCAAAAGCAGGGCAGCAGCACTTCTTACAAGCAGGCTATCTGGCCGTCCAGTAATACGTTAGACTAACCCATCTCATCATAGAACGAGCAGTGACATTATATGATCGACCAGTCTCTTATGTCAGATATGCTCAGTCCATTTTGGGTGAGCATCAAGCTCGCTTGCGTGACTACCTTATGTCTATTACTATTTGCAACGCCTATCGCTTATTGGTTGGCTAAGCCGAGCCGTATAAAAGCAATAGGACGTCTTAAGGTACTGCTCATGGGCATCATTGCGATGCCTCTGGTGCTACCACCTACCGTGATTGGTTTTTATCTACTGTTACTGCTCAGTCCTAGTGTGGGTATCGGTAAATGGTTGAGCGAACATAATATTAGCCCGCTGATTTTTACCTTTGAAGGTCTGGTCATTGGTTCTATCATTTACTCATTGCCTTTTTATATACAGCCTGTCTATGCACAGTTTTTGCGTATTCCGCAAAGTATCACGGAAGTCGCTCATCTCTTAGAGCCCAGTCGTATGCGACGGTTTATGAAAGTGGCCTTACCGCAAGCGCGGGTGGGTATTATTTTGGGTAGTTTGGTGAGCTTTGCCCATACGATTGGGGAGTTTGGTGTTGTACTGATGATAGGGGGCAGCATCTCAGGCGAAACTAAGGTGGTATCGATTGCTATATATGAGCAGGTAGAAGCGCTCAACTATGAGGCGGCGCATATGATGTCTGGTATTCTGATTGTCATGGGTGTAGTGATGGTAGCGTTAATCGCTAGTGTAAGCCGAATAAGTCAACGTCCATAGCACTGAAATATTTGTACGCGAGTTAAGGAGTGTTAGGTGGCACAGTAGCTATATAAACAATGTCTAAACAAAATCTACAGACACAAAAAAACCTCAAACAATCTAATGCTTGAGGTTGAAACTTTTGTATTAAAACTAAGTTTTAAATATGGCGCAGCGGACGGGACTCGAACCCGCGACCCCCGGCGTGACAGGCCGGTATTCTAACCAACTGAACTACCGCTGCTTAGGTCTCTTAGCTTGTTTAGCCACTTGCTAAGAAGTGGTGGGTGATGACGGATTCGAACCGCCGACATTCTGCGTGTAAGGCAGACGCTCTACCAACTGAGCTAATCACCCTTCGAACAATTGCTATGCAATTTATTCAACATCAACTGAGCTCTTAAGTTTGTCACTAAGCTCTGCTGCTGTGGGTGTGTATTATATAGATTTACTGTTGGGTGTCAAACAGTATTTACGACTTTTTTAGATATTTTTTCTATCTTTATTAAAATATCTAGCAAGCATTTGTTTTTATTGGCTTTATATTTTCATACAAACCCAATGTTTTTTAGGTTTAGTGCTTATTTGTTAGCCAGTGCTTGCTCGATGTCGTTTTTAATGGCTTCTGGCTTGGTCGTTGGTGCATAACGGTCAACAACTTGGCCTTTACTATCGACTAGGAACTTGGTGAAATTCCACTTGATACCATCTGTTAGCACGCCACCCTTTTGTTCTTTTAGCCATTCATAGATAGGATGAGCATTTGCGCCATTGACATCAGTCTTTGCCATCATTGGAAAACTGACACCATAGTTTTTTTGACAGAATGCACCAATCTCGTCATTGCTGCCTGGATCTTGGCTACCAAATTGATTACAAGGAAAACCGATAACTACCAGCCCTTGATCTTTATACTGTTGATATAACGACTCTAAGCCTTCGAACTGCGGCGTAAATCCACATTTGCTTGCGGTATTGACGATTAATAATACTTTATCTTGGTAATCTGAAAATGCTTGCGAGTTACCATCCATGCGCTCAGCCGTAAAATCATAAATTGTGCTCATCATTTATCCTTAAATTGAGGTTTTTATTGTTTTGGGTGTTTATGCACTACTTCTTTTTCTATCATACACATAATAAAACTATTGAAAAGGAAGCACCGTGCACTTCCCTTTCACGTTTCTAATACTACTTAGCCTACTTACTTCTCAGACTTATCTAAATCGATAGATACTGAGTTGATGCAATAGCGCATGCCTGTTGTCTCAGTAGGGCCATCAGGGAATACATGACCCAAATGTGCGCCGCAGTTGCTGCAAGTGACTTCGGTGCGAGTCATGCCTAGCGAGTTATCGACGTGCTCTTCAATCGCGCTGTTATCGATACCTTGATCAAAGCTTGGCCAGCCACAGCTCGCATCAAATTTATTGCTTGAGTCAAATAAGCTTGCACCGCAGCCTTTACAACGGTAAACGCCATCATCAGTCGCATCATTATATACACCTGTAAATGGGCGTTCAGTGCCCTTCTCACGCATAATATGATACTCATCAGCGGTTAAACGCTCTTTCCAGTCAGCTTCAGTCAACTGGCTGATCTCTTCTTTGCTTAGTTGATTGTCTTGCATAATTTATCCTTATTCGAGTATTTATTATCTAATCTCGGTAACTATTTTATCGCCATATGATTATGAGAACGACGTGCTCTATCTGTTGGTTATCAGCACACTATTCAAGGCATATATAAGAAAAGCACTCTTTATATTGGGAGATAGACAGCATGATTGAAGAGATTGACTGAGTTAAATATACCAAATTAATTTTAGATAATGATGGGTAAAGATGTAATTTTGATACCTATACATTTTATAGTCTACTTAAGAGATTTAGAGCCATACAAATATAAGCCAAGTATTAATTGCAAGATATACTTGCAAACACTGATAGAACTGATTGTAAAATCATTTGCAAATTAACTATCAATGCAATAATATCTTGCATTAGTGCTTAACTAAAATGTTTAATATATCTCTACTCTGAATAATTACTGATTAACAAAGGCTCATATAACAATGTCTGACGACAATGGCAAAGGTACGCAAGCGGAACGACTGGTACAGTTGCGCCGTGACAAAGGATTTACTGCTGAGCAGCTAGCGCAAGCCATGACAGCCGCTGGTGCAAAAGTGAGCCGTGGTGCTATCTCAAACTGGGAGCGCGGTACCAATGGCATTGTCTCATCTAAGCTGCCTACACTTGCGCGTATTTTGGGCTGTAGTGAAGGATATCTGTTGCGCGGCGACCTCAACAATGAAGCTATTGATGCAGACGAGTCGACATCATCTGTAGAGCGCAGTGAACATCAAAAGATAGATACGATTTCTCACACCCAGTCAGACATTAAAATAACTGATGCTCAATCGACGACACCTTATTCCGCTAGTAAAAAATCAAAAACCAATTCGACAACCAACCCGAAAAACGGTCATGCTATGAACACTATAAAAAAATCTGATAAATTACAAAACGTCTGTTATGACATTCGTGGTCCTCTATTGCAAACGGCCAATAAGATGGAAGCAGAAGGCAAACGCATATTAAAACTAAACGTAGGCAATCCAGCACCTTTTGGTTTAGAAGCCCCGCATGAGATTTTGCGTGATGTCGCTATGAACTTATCTGAGGCAACTGGCTATTCAGACTCGCAAGGGATTTTCTCAGCGCGCAAAGCCATTTTGCAATATTATCAATCAAAGGGATTGCTGTCGGCCGTTGACGTACGTGACGTATATTTGGGCAATGGGGTTTCTGAGCTTATTGTCATGACCATGCAGGCGTTGATGAATGACGGTGATGAAGTCCTAATTCCAATGCCAGACTACCCGCTTTGGACTGCTGCTGCTAATCTCGCTGGCGGTACTGCGGTGCACTATCGCTGCAATGAAGAAGACAACTGGCACCCTGATATTGAAGATATTAAGTCTAAAATTACGAGCAAAACGAAAGGTATCGTAGTTATTAACCCGAATAACCCAACAGGTTCACTTTATAGTGATGAGCTATTAAAGCAAATCATCGAAGTTGCTAAAGAGCATGATTTAATCATCATGGCTGATGAAATTTACGACCGTATTCTCTATGACGATAATGTACATACGCCGATGGGCACCTTAACTGACGACGTGCTAGTACTCTCTTACAATGGCTTGTCGAAGTCGCATCGTATTGCAGGTTTTCGCTCAGGTTGGATGATGGTATCAGGCCGCAAACAGCACGCAGCTGACTTTATTGAAGGCTTAGATATGCTAGCATCCATGCGCCTTTGTTCTAACGTGCAGGGACAGTATGCCATTCAAACAGCGATGGGTGGGCATCAGAGCATGCAAGACCTGACTTCTGAAAAGGGTCGCCTATATAAGCAACGTGAAATGGCAGTCTCACGTCTTAATGCTATCAAAGGTATTTCTTGTACCATGCCTCAAGGCGCGTTTTACTGTTTCCCAAAAATGGATCCAGAGGTCTATCCTATCACCGATGATATGGATTTTATGATGGACTTGCTCGTTGAAGAAAATGTATTGATGGTTCAAGGTACTGGGTTTAACTGGGATAGACCCGACCATTTCCGTCTGGTGTTCTTGCCTAACTTGCTTGACCTAGAAAATGCGATGGATAGATTGGACAGATTTTTTGCCAAAAAACGTAAGCAGTTTGGTACCGAGTAAATCATTATACATCATTAAAAAAACGCTTATCGGCATGATGCTGATAAGCGTTTTTTATTGCGTTGAACCTAGGGCGTGTCTTCAATTCACCCGATAGTCATCTAAATGGGCTAAAAATGGCTAAATCTTGCCAAACATCGTCAAATAGCTGGTTAATATCCCGATATTATCTGCGCTATTTTTCTTGTTTGACGG
>Ga0207887_1000222_pt1 | contig 11081 bp, 10 predicted proteins | sample LinPmetageLP38_FD_184051 | JGI IMG/M metagenome (GOLD analysis project Ga0207887, IMG submission 184051) | Marine viral communities from the Pacific Ocean - LP-38 (SPAdes) | ecosystem: Environmental > Aquatic > Marine > Oceanic | place: Pacific Ocean | collected 2010-06-15 | reverse complement strand
ACCAATACCTACTATTCGAGCGCATAAACTGGCTTGTACCGTGATGAATGAACAAGTATTGGTTCTGGTGCATATCCAAACCGAAGATGGCTACGAAGGTTGGGGCGAAGCAACGACGATTGGCGGTTTAAGTTATGCTGAAGAAAGTCCTCATAGTATCAAAACCAATATCGATACTTACTTTACCCCTCTCTTGATGAAAGAGAAGCCTACAAGTACAGCAAAAGCAATGCAGCTCTTGAACACCCACATCAGCGGTAATCGTTTTGCAAAATGCGCGATTGAAACTGCTCTACTCGACATCGAAGGCAAAAGACTCAACTTACCTATCAGCGAGCTCATCGGTGGTCGCGTCCGTGATCGTATCGAAGTCGCATGGACGCTTGCTAGCGGAAATACTGATACCGATATCGCTGAAGCTCATCAAATGATTGAACAAAGAAAACATCGAATTTTTAAATTAAAAATAGGTAGCAACCCTATTCTTGATGATATTGCCCATGTATTAGCTATTAAACAAGCTTTACCCGATTGCCGCATCACCGTTGATGTTAATCAAGCATGGACAGAGCTTGAAGCTATGAAAGGGATTAGTCTGTTGCAGGACGGCGGCGTTGATTTAATCGAGCAACCAGTATCGATGCGTAATAAATCAGCCCTAAAGCGTTTAGCTGAACACTTCGACGTGGCTATTATGGCTGATGAAATTGTGCAAGATCCATATAATGCTTTCCAATTGGCAGCGGATCACTGTGCCGATGTCTTTGCTGTAAAAATTAATCAAGCCGGCGGATTGAAGGCCGCCTGTCTCATTGGACAAATGGCACATCTAGCGGGTATCGAGCTTTATGGCGGGACGATGCTAGAAGGACCCATTGGTACTGCTGCATCAGCGCATGTGTTCTCTACCTATCCTAGTCTGAACTTTGACACGGAGCTGTTTGGCCCGTTGCTATTAACAGAGGATATCCTAGCTCAGCCGCTTGATTATCAAAATTTTGGTTTAACTATTCCAACTGGCGCGGGTATAGGTATAGAAGTAGATAGTGACAAAGTATATCACTATGCCAGACAATCAAATTTATCATCCTCAAATCCGATGTCGTTAAGAACTTACGTAAGCGACTCTCACGCTGGGGTCTGATAGACCTCTACTAAAAGCTCCACGCAATAAGTGCTGATAAAGACCAAATATCAGCTATATAACTACCCATAAAGTATAAGGACATAATTATGTTATATCACGTCAGAATGGATGTGTTGTTACCGACAGATATGAATGCTGATAAGGTCAGTGAACTTAAGCAAGCTGAAAAAGCACTATCACACAAACTGCAAGAACAAGGTAAGTGGCGTCATATTTGGCGCTTAGCGGGAGAGTATTCTAACTTTAGTATTTTCGATGTCGAAAGTAATGAAGAACTACATGACATTATGATGTCGCTACCACTTTACCCTTATATGAAAGTCGAGGTCACCCCTTTACTTCGTCATCCCTCTTCTATTCGCGATGATGATAGTTAGTGCCCTATAACGCTATTACTAGATTTCATTAATACCGTTGATGTTAATCAAATAATAGCATCCCAAAATCGCCTTAATCTATTTTTTAACAATTATTGGTCTATACCAGACCAACGGACACCTATTGCCAAAAATAAGCAATGAATGAATGTATTTTGAGTAAGAGTGCTCGCTATAACTACCTTTTAAATAGTCCTCAACAAGGAGAGAGACATGGAACGCAGCCAAATTGAAGCATTAGCCACTCAGTTCATCAAAGGTAAAATTGACTTTCCTGAACAAGTTAACCCACGTATACAAGACATTGTCTTACGTATCGTAACCGACCTCATGCAAACCATCAATGATTTGAAAATCACGGCCGATGAATACTGGTCTGGGGTTGAGTTCATTGGGGATTTAGGCAAAGAGGCAGGATTACTCTCTCCTGGCCTTGGTTTTGATCACTTCATGGACTTAATGATTGAAGAAGACTTAAAAGCGGCGGGTCTTGACGGTGGCACTGTACGTACCATCGAAGGTCCACTCTATGTCGCTGGTGCGCCAGAAGAAAAAGGCTTTGCGCGTCTAGATGATGGCACTGATCTTGACAATGGCACCGTGCTATTCATGCAAGGGACCGTTTATGGCGAAGATGACAAGCCATTGCCAAATGCCAAGGTTGAAGTATGGCATGCCAATAGCTTAGGCAATTACTCTTTCTTTGATGAGTCGCAGTCGCACTTTAACTTGCGTCGTAGCATTATCACTGATGAAAACGGCCATTATGCTTTTCGCAGTATCGTCCCATTAGGTTACTCAGTGCCGCCAGAAGGTATGACCCAAAAAATATTGGGCCCGCTAGGACGTCATGGTCATCGCCCAGCTCACATTCACTTCTTCGCGAGTGCTGACGGTCATCGCAAATTGACCACGCAGATTAACATCGATGGTGATGAGTATCTGTGGGATGACTTTGCCTTTGCTAGCCGTGAAGGCTTGGTACCAGAAGTGACGATGGTTGAAGATGCTGACAAGCTACAAGAAAAAGGGCTGGACGCGCCGTATGCCAGTATCGATTTTGACTTTCATTTAGTGAAAGACATTGATAAGCCAGTACAAGGCAGTGAAGTTGAACGTCGCCGTGCTCAAGCTTAATTATTGAGTATCGCTAGCTACTGTTAGCAACCACTAAATTTTATAGATTTTCGCTTGATATGCACTCAGTTGTCGTATCAAGCGTCATACCCTAACATCGTTTAACACCGTTATTTACAAGGAAGAAAGCCATGAGCGAGTGTATTAATCTAATACCTGAAGGATCAGATATCGCTATCGATGATTTTTTAGAAGAAAATGTAGAAAAAGGAATTTATCGCCTACATCGCAGTGCCTTTACCAATGAAGAGCTGTTTGAGCTTGAAATGAAACATATCTTTGAAGGCAACTGGGTTTATCTGGCTCATGAGACTCAAATCCCTGATAACAACGACTACTATACAACATACATCGGCCGCCAGCCGGTCATCGTTGCGCGTAATAAAGAAGGTGAACTGCATTGTATGATCAATGCCTGCTCCCACCGCGGCGCTCAATTATGTCGTCATAAAAAAGGCAATAAGGCAACTTATACGTGCCCCTTTCACGGTTGGACTTATAACAACTCGGGCAAGCTGCTTAAAGTTAAAGATCCACGCGGCGCAGGTTATCCTGACGCTTTTAATAAAGACGGCTCTCACGACCTAAAGCAAGTCAAACTTGCCAATTATAAAGGTTTCTTGTTTGCAAGTCTTAATGATGATGTCGAACCGATTGAAGACTGGCTTGGCGGCTCAACCAAAATCCTTGACATGATTGTCAATCAATCACCAGAAGGCTTAGAAGTATTACGTGGCACCTCAACCTACACTTTTGATGGTAACTGGAAGCTACAAGCTGAAAATGGTGCTGATGGCTACCATGTTTCAGCTGTCCATTGGAACTATGCTGCGACAACAGCACGTCGCAAAGAGCAAGAAGCAGAAAAAGAAGACAATATTAAAGCCATGAATGCTGGTAAATGGGGTCGTCAAGGTGGCGGATTCTATTCTTTTGAGAACGGTCATTTACTACTTTGGACTCAATGGGAAAACCCGCAGGATCGTCCTAATTTTGCGTATCGCGATGACTATGTTGCCCAATATGGTGAAGCAATGGCCGACTGGATGATTGGACGCTCACGTAACTTATGCTTATATCCAAATGTTTATATTATGGATCAATTTAGCTCGCAAATCCGTATGCTACGTCCAATATCCGTTGATAAAACTGAAGTCACTATCTGGTGTATCGCACCGAAAGGCGAAAGCGATGAAGCACGTACTCGTCGTATCCGTCAGTACGAAGACTTCTTTAACGTGACCGGCATGGCAACGCCAGATGACTTAGAAGAATTTCGCTCGTGCCAGCAAGGTTATAACGGCATTAAGCTAGAATGGAACGACATGTGTCGTGGCTCTGAGCACTGGATAGAAGGCGCTGACGAAGGTGCAAAAGCCATTGACCTTAAACCGTTATTAAGTGGGGTCAAGACTGAAGATGAAGGATTGTATACCGTGCAACATCGATATTGGCATGAAGAGATGAAAAAAGCCCTAGAGCAAGAACAGCAGCTACATGGCGCAGGCTAATATTAGCTAAGTATTTAGGGCAATTATTCAATTTAAATATTGCCCCTAAATACTTAAACCAGTAACTTGCTAGTTATTGCAGGACGAACAAATATAAAAGGATATCGCTAATGAAAAATGCAACGGTTAATATCGAAGATGTGCGTCAGTTTCTGTACCGTGAAGCACGATTGCTTGATGAAAAAAAATGGGAAGAATGGCTGGCTTGTTATGACGAAGAATGTCCATTTTGGATGCCTAGTTGGGATGATGATGGCGAACTAATAAGCAATCCGCAACGTGAAATATCTCTTATTTATTACCCTGATCGTCGTGGACTTGAAGATCGTATTTTCCGTATCGAGACTGAGCGTTCTTCTGCAACCATTCCTGATACCCGTACCACACATAACTTATCTAATATCGAATTACTTGAAGATAATGATGGCATTGTTAGTGTCCGATTTAACTGGATCAATAAGTCTTATCGTTATCATGAGACCAATACTTACTGGGGATTCTCTAAATACAAAATAGATATGAATCAAGCTAGCCCAAAGATTTTGGACAAATACATTGTACTAAAAGATGACTACGTACATCAAATTATGGATGTATATCACGTCTAGAGTTCGCATGATTTTATTTATACTTGCCAGCTAGTACAAATAATTAAATTTAAAAATAGCTTGTTGGTAATTTATGAAGTATCAACGAGCCAACCAAAAGTATAGTGATGTTAGTCAGTAGCCATATATTGAAAAAGGATGTTTCTCATGGAATACAACATAGCTCTACAGTTTGAAGATGGTGTCACGGGATTTATCAAATGTGAAGATGATGAAACCGTTGCCGAAGCCGCTTATCGCCAAAAATACAATATCCCTGTGGACTGTCTAGATGGCGCCTGCGGTACTTGCCGTTGTCATTGTGAGTCAGGCAGCTATGACATGCATCCTGATATGTATATTGAAGAGGCGCTGACCGAAACCGAAGCTAATGATGGCTACGTCTTGACCTGTCAAATGATCCCCGAGAGCGACTGCGTCATTAAAGTGCCAACCTCATCAGAAGCCTGCAAAGTTAGTAAGTCTGTGTTCAAAGGTAAGCTACAACAGCTAAATGTATTGTCAGAATCCACCATTCACTTCGGCGTTGAGGTTGATAACCCAGATGCCTTAGTATTTTTACCTGGGCAGTATGTCAATATTACTATCCCTGACTCTGATGAGACACGTTCCTACTCTTTTAGCTCAATGCCTAGTACCAATCAGGCTGAATTTGTCGTCCGTAACATTCCAAACGGCAAAATGAGTACCTTTTTATCTGATGTTGCCAAGCTAGGTCAAGATATTGACTTTGAAGGACCATTCGGTAGTTTCTATTTACGTCCTATCGTACGCCCTACTGTATTTTTAGCTGGTGGTACAGGTATCGCACCCTTTTTATCGATGCTAAAAAGCTTAGAAATATCGGGCGCTCATCATCCTATCAAGATGGTCTACGGTGTTACTAATGATGCTGATTTGATAGAGATTGAAAAACTGGAAGAAGTGAAGAAAAACCACGATTGGTTTGACTATTATACCTGTGTGGCAAGCGAGGAAAGCGCTCATGAGCGCAAAGGCTATGTAACCAGCCATGTTGAAGCTGATTGGCTAAATGATGGCGATGTTGATGTTTATCTGTGTGGTCCTCTGGCGATGGTCGATGCCGTTAGTAATTGGTTAGATACAAGTAGCCTCAAACCTAGCAATTTTTATTATGAAAAGTTCACACCTAGTGAGCAGTAATATAGCTCAAACAATACAGCGATAGAATACTTTTCTCTAGGAGACAGCAATGAGTAAGCGCTTTGATAATAAAGTATGTATCGTAACTGGTGCCGCACAAGGTATCGGTCGCGGGGTCGCATTACGCTTAGCAAGTGAAGGCGGCAAGATAGTGATGGCAGATTTCTCACCTTTGGTAGAAGATGTGTTAGCAGAAATCACTGCAAATGGCGGGCACGCGACGACTATCCAAGCTGATCTTGAGACTTATCAAGGTGCGCAAGAGGCTATTAATAAAGCGCTTGATACCTATGGACGTATCGATGTGCTAGTCAATAATGTTGGCGGTGCGATATGGATGAAGCCTTTCGTCAATTTCTCAGAAGAAGAGATTAATAAAGAAGTCAGTCGCTCATTATTTCCGACATTGTGGTGTTGCCGCGCCGTATTACCAACGATGATTGAGCAGCAGTCTGGTACTATTGTCAATGTATCTTCTATCGCCACACGCGGTATCAACCGCATACCCTACTCGACAGCGAAAGGCGGCGTCAATGCCATGACCGCATCGCTCGCTTTTGAGTACGCAAACGATGGTATCCGAGTAAATGCAGTAGCGACTGGTGGCACTGAAGCTCCGCCTAGAAAGATTCCACGTAATGCAAAGCCTTTAACTGATGATGAAAAATCATGGATGAATGCAGTCGTTGACCAGACCATTGACCGCACCTTTATGAAACGCTACGGTACGATAGATGAGCAAGTCAATGCCATTGCATTTTTAGCATCAGATGAATCGTCATATATCACTGGGAGTACCATTCCTGTGGGTGGTGGCGACGAAGGCTAACCACATCAATTGAGCTTTTAAGTTAGGCAACACAGCGTCTAACTTACTACTCTCTGATTACTGCTAATTTGCAAGGAAGCAATATGGCAACTGTCATTCAAACCTTGAAAGACGACTGGTCACTCTCTGCTACTGTGGCAGGATTTTTGGCCGTACTGATCTCTTATGCTGGCCCATTAATTATCTTTTTTCAGGCAGCACAAGCAGCGCAGGTATCAGAAACGATGATGGCATCGTGGATCTGGGGAGTATCTATAGGTGCCGCCGTCTCAGGTATCTATTTATCTATTAAATATAAAACCCCTATTATTACCGCTTGGTCAGCACCCGGTACGGCTCTACTGGTAACCGTCTTTCCGAATATGAGTATTAATGAAGCGATAGCCGCTTATATCGTATCAGCGATTGTGATTTTTTTAGTAGGTGCAACTGGATCTTTTGACAAGATTTTAAGATGGATTCCTAATGGTATCGCTGCCGGTATGATGGCAGGTATCCTGTTTCAATTTGGTTTAGAGTTATTTGTAGCAACCAATACGATGCCATTTATCGTATTTAGCATGCTTGGCTGTTACTTAGTAGCCAAGCGATTTTCACCACGTTATACCATGATTTGGGTACTGCTATGCGGTGTCATTTTAAGTGTTCTATTAGGAAAAATGAACCCTGTCAATATAGATTTAGCCATTACCATACCTACTGTAATATGGCCTGAGTGGACGTGGAATGCCGTATTCAACCTTGCGATTCCACTCATTCTTGTGAGCTTAACTGGACAGTTTTTACCTGGTATGGCGATTCTTAATCTTAGTGGTTATGACACACCAGCCAAGCCTATCGTCAGTATTACAAGCCTAGCTTCGTTAGTAGTCGCCTGTGTAGGGGGTATTACGATTGTCCTAGCAGCAATCACCGCAGCACTTTGTACTGGTAAGGATGCCCATGAATTAAAAGAGAAACGCTACATAGCAGGTGTGGCAAACGGTATTTTTTATCTATTAGGGGGACTACTTGCCGGTAGCATCGTGATGGTATTTAGCTTGTTGCCCAAAGAGCTAGTTGCAGCATTAGCCGGTCTTGCACTTATCGGTGCTATTTCTACCAACATTACTATAGCAATGAAAGATGACTCTCAAAGAGATGCAGCGCTAATCACTTTTTTAGCAACAGCATCTGGTATGAGTTTTCTAGGACTAAGCTCTGTTTTTTGGGGCATTCTTATCGGCATGGTTGCCTACTATATTTTAAGCAAAAAACGCTTATTACCTTTGTTTTCATAAGCAAAAATATACGTCATTTTTATTAATAGAACAGCCAAAACAACAAGACAGTCTCGAAGATGCATCAAACTTAAGTCTCGCAATACCTAATATTACTTTTGTATAGGACATAAACATGATTAATAAAGCTGAAAAAAATATCACGGATGTACTTAGCCAAATTAAAGATGGCGCCACTATTATGATTGGTGGTTTTGGAACTGCAGGGCAACCAGCTGAACTCATTGATGGCCTTATCAATTTAGGTGTTAAAGACCTTGTCATTATTAATAATAATGCTGGAAACGGTGATCATGGTCTTGCCAGATTATTAAAAACGGGCGCGGTACGTAAAATCATTTGTTCTTTTCCTCGTCAATCAGACTCATGGGTATTCGATGAGCTTTATCATGCAGGAAAAATTGATCTGGAATTAGTACCACAAGGTAATTTGGCTTGCCGTATTCAAGCGGCAGGCATGGGGCTTGGAGCCGTATATACACCAACAGGGTTCGGTACTCTACTCGCAGAAGGCAAAGAAACTCGTCATATCGATGGCAAAGACTATGTCTTGGAATATCCAATTAAAGCTGATTTCGCCTTAATAAAAGCAAACAAGGGTGATCGTTGGGGTAACTTAGTTTACCGAAAATCTGCACGTAACTTTGGTCCAATTATGGCAATGGCAGCTGACGTGACTATCGCTCAAGTCTCTCAAACAGTTGATCTTGGTGAGCTTGATCCTGAGCACGTTATTACACCAGGCATTTTTGTGCAGCATGTGGTGCAAGTCCAATCTGCCAGCACTAGTACTGAACTTTCTGACACTGCAGCATAGCCACCGCTAAATACTGCCAATTATAAGGAGCGTCATTATGAGCCATACCTCTTACACCGTTTCGACCCGTGACCAAATAGCCGAACGCGCTGCACAAGACATTCCAGATGGAGCCTATGTCAACTTAGGCATTGGACTACCGACCAAAATCGCACAATACTTATCTAATGATAAAGACGTATTTTTGCATTCAGAAAACGGCTTATTAGCTTTTGGTCCATCACCTGCCAAAGGTGAAGAAGATCCCGAACTGATTAATGCTGGAAAGGAATACGTTACTATGCTCGATGGCGGTAGCTACTTTCATCATGGTGACTCTTTTGCCATGATGCGCGGTGGCCATATCGACATTTGCGTGTTGGGTGCGTTTCAAGTAGCTGCTAATGGTGATTTGGCCAATTGGAGTACTGGTGCAGAGGATGCGATACCCGCTGTTGGAGGTGCTATGGACTTAGCCGTTGGTGCCAAAAAAGTCTTTGTGATGACCAATCACACGACTAAGACTGGCGACCCTAAAATCGTCAGCGAGCTTACCTACCCTGTGACTGGCAAAAACTGCATTGATCGAATTTATACTGATCTATGTGTCATCGATGTCACTGATAAAGGCTTAGCCGTCACTGAAATGGTCGATGGCATGAGCTTTGCGGACTTGCAAGCATTGACTGGCGCAACGTTAATTGACGCTACTAAATAAAAAACCCTCTTAATCAGAATTTAAGATAATCAAAACTCAGGATAATCGCCATGACTGATTCAATCACTCGTTTAAATAACGCTTATATTATTGATGCCATTCGCACTCCTTTTGGTCGCTACGGCGGCAGTCTAGCACCAGTACGTGCAGACGACTTAGGTGCTATCCCTATCAAGGCGTTAATGGAACGTAATGCTAATGTCGATTGGGTAAAAGTAGATGACGTCATCTACGGCTGTGCCAACCAAAGCGGCGAAGACAATCGCAACGTCGGTCGCATGTCATCATTGCTAGCTGGCCTACCTTATCAAGTGCCTGCAACCACTGTTAATCGCTTGTGCGGCTCGTCAATGGATGCGTTAGCGATAGCTGCTCGTGCGATTAAAGCTGGTGAAGCCAATTTAATTATCGCAGGTGGTGTTGAGAGCATGAGCCGTGCGCCATTTGTGATGGGCAAATCGGATCAGGCGTTTGGTCGTAGTCAAAAGCTGGAAGATACCACTATGGGTTGGCGCTTTATCAATCCAAAGCTTGATGAGCTATATGGCACAGAGACCATGCCGCAAACCGCCGAAAATGTCGCAGAGCAATTCAATATCAACCGTGCCGACCAAGATGCATTTGCGCTACGTAGCCAACAACGTACCGCAGCGGCGCAAGCGTCAGGATTCTTTAAAGACGAGATGACCCCTGTCGTCATCCCGCAGCGTAAAGGCGAGCCTGTCACCGTCGATACTGATGAGCATCCTCGTGCTGACACCACCCTTGAGAAGTTGACTAAATTGCGTCCTATCGTCACCGCAGATGGTACGGTGACTGCTGGTAATGCCTCTGGAATTAATGATGGTGCAGCAGCCTTCCTAGTAGCGTCAGAGCAAGCGGTTAGAGAATTTAATCTAAAGCCGCGTGCACGTATTGTGGCCTCAACTACGGTAGGCGTTGAACCGCGTATTATGGGTTTCGCCCCAGCACCAGCGATGAAAAAATTGCTTGAGCATACGGGACTAACGCTTGATGAGATGGATGTCATTGAATTAAACGAAGCTTTTGCCGCGCAAGCTCTAGCTTGTACGCGTGACTTGGAGTTAGCTGATGATAGCGAGCGCGTCAACCCTAATGGCGGTGCGATTGCCCTTGGTCATCCACTCGGCGCCTCAGGTGCCCGTTTGATCTTAACTGCCCTCAATCAACTTGAAAAAACGAGTAAGCGTTATGCAATCTGCTCAATGTGTATCGGTGTTGGACAAGGCATCGCAATGATTATTGAGCGCGTTGAAGGCTGATTAATCGTTCAAAATAAAATAAATACCCACCTCAATAGGTCAAAAGTAATACTTCAATCACACGATAGTCAAAATAAGGACATTCATCATGCCTGTATTTGAAAATAAAGACGTAACGCTAAATTATGCCACCTTTGGTGATAGCAGCAACCCCGCCCTAATATTTTCCAACTCTTTAGGTACTAGCTATCGTATGTGGCAACCACAAATCGATACCTTGCAAGATGATTA
>Ga0207887_1000221_pt1 | contig 11088 bp, 5 predicted proteins | sample LinPmetageLP38_FD_184051 | JGI IMG/M metagenome (GOLD analysis project Ga0207887, IMG submission 184051) | Marine viral communities from the Pacific Ocean - LP-38 (SPAdes) | ecosystem: Environmental > Aquatic > Marine > Oceanic | place: Pacific Ocean | collected 2010-06-15 | reverse complement strand
TCTAAATCATCGACTAAATTTTCATCAGATAGCATCATACGAGCGATGATGGCACCCATACTATGACTGATAATCACACTATTTCGACTGGCACGATTTTGTCCATTGGGATCAGTCTGCCGGTAGGTGCTGTTGATTAACTGCTGAATCTGATAACGATTTTCTAAAATAGGCAGATTGGTTGGATAGAATATTTGCCAAACTTGGTAATTGTCACGCAGCTTGTCATCATTAAGAATATCGTTGGTCAGATTGACCCATGTGGCCGGACTAGAGGCTAGCCCGTGCAACATAATCAACACGCGTTTATCAGGATCATAAGGCTCGAGCATGAAGAGTTTGGGCAGCTGAGCATCTGGCTGGCGCGTAATCAAGTTTAAATAACCCACGCCATCTAACTGGTTCTCTGATAGCCATAAGCCATATCCCGCCGAAAAGTTGGCTGCCAATGGGTAGTCATCATTTAGGATATTGACGGATTCGGTTTGGTACGGATTGTATAAATGGATATCAAGCTTACGACTGCTCAGTGCGTCTAATACGCTATCGCCATCTGGCTTAATCAGACCAGTCAATAGCAGATGTCCAGTGGGATAAATACGAGAGCTTGGCTCGCTATCATCATTGTTTTTATTTTCATTTGTCAGTCGACCAGATAAGGAGGCGACCAGTAACTGACGGATTGTGGTGGTATAGCGATCATCCAACGATGCTACCAAACTGATGCCCAAACCAGGGCGCTTACTCACGGAATTGAGACCGGAGAGTCGCAGCTCATAAGTGGATGATAAGTCTGCCAAAGCGGAAGTTTGTTTATGGGCATTTTGCAGATAGTTGTTTTCGTTGGGCAAATAAATATCGAGGTTATAGTCATCTACGGTAACTTTCATGACTTTGACTTGGTCTGTTGCTTTGCCCTTTAGCGGTGGTCGATTGGCGATTGCTGCTTCATCCGTGTTATCACGCTTGGTAGAGGTTATCGGCAAATACTCTACTGTCGTATCACCCATCAATTTATTGGCGTTTTCAGTTGATTGATAAATTTGAGTAATAACGTCATTGCTAGCAGCGTTATAAATATCTTGGGTTTGGATATCATTGTCATTTGGAATACGGTTTTGCGCACGATGGCTATTGCTATTTTGCTCTGCACCTTCAAAGTCATGGGTCAAACTGTCATAAAATAGATAGGTGTAGCTGTATTTGACAGCATCAAACAACCTTGCTTGATAATCGGTTAAACACAGGTCAGTCTCTTCTTGCTGTGTTTTTGAATCCTCATTACTTAAAGGCGCATTGGCGTAATACGGATCAAGTGGCGGGCGTGCCAGTGAATTACGACAGTTTTTTGAATCAGATAGTTGACGCGCTTTTGCATAGTGCAGTTCTGCAAAAATAGCCAAAGCGGGGCGATAGTGTCTGTTAAGCATACTATCAGAGAGCTGAGTCAAGCATAGGTCAAATTGCTGCATACAGGCTTGCTCATTCAGTCCTGCTGATAACAAAGCAGATGCTGTATCGCTACTTAGCGCATTGTCAGTGACAATATTGCCGCGCTGCGCTGAGATGGTCTTGGCCGAGGCTTGTTTATCTACCGTCACCGTACTACACGCTGGTAGCAATACTGCTGCTGCCAAAAGCATAAGTGACGCAATGGGCAGGGTTTTTTTATTAGTATGCATTACTGTCTGTTTGCTAAAGCCAGCGAAAGTCATAAGTCAGTCCAATAAACGGTAGTTAGGAGAGTATCAATAATGAAAGTAGCAATTGATAATGAGTGTAGCGCAACTTTTGGCGTTAGACTATTCATTTGCAGTTCTATAAAGGCGTGTTTTAAACCGAATGAGTTTCTACTAGTCGAAAAAAAGCGCTTTTGTCTTATAGATATAAAACAAAAGCGCTTGGTATTTAAAGCTTAGATTATTTATTAGAGATTTAACCTAGTGAAGGTCTTATTAAACAAATATCTTATGAATCAAACCCTTAATAGTTAATCTCAACAAGTACAGAATATCTATGCACCTGGTTTTACACTGATGTCAGGGGCAGGAATATCCCAAATGTAGAATTTGCCTTCTTCAACGAGTTTGATTTGTTGAGGAATAACGGTATTGTTAGGGTATTGCCCTTCAAGACGACGTAGGCGCTCTAACGCATTAGCACGGCGGTCACTAAGTAGATCTGACTGTGCCAAGCTTTGTTCTGCTTCGGTGTATCCTAAAGCGACAGCGCGATCTAGATACTTTTGACCTTCTTTGAAACCACCACCTTCTGATAGCATCATGCCGTATAGGAAGTTAGCCTCACCACTATCAGGTTGCAGCTTGATAGCGCGATCGACATATTGACCACCACGTACTGTGTAGTCTGAACCTAAGTCTAGGTTACGACCCATGCCGTTTAGCTTAGCGGCACGAAGCAACACGTCATAAGAAGCATTTGGCGACTTGGCATACGGTTCGATCCAATCCGCTAACACTTTGATTTTTTCACGAGTGTAATGGCGCTGTGAGCGGTTAGGGAAGTTTGGTGGATAGTGGCGCGCGTTAGGGGATACGTCAGCGATGAAGTCATCTAATAAACTGACATCAAGCTTATCAGTACCTAGCCCTTTTTGTTGTGGAATCAGTACAGTTTTGACAAAGCTCATGTCTGAGAGCTGTACTTGCGGTGTAGGAATATTCGGAAGTTGTCCGCTACGCAGGTCGATACCAGTAGCTGTCATTGGACCAGGCTCATAGACACGAGTAGTGCCGTTCATGACAGGTGCAGCAGCAGGTGACATCATTTGTGGTGTTTGAGGTTGAGCAGTACTGACAGATGCATTGTTTTGCAGAGTGCCGCTTAGTTGCATGTTAGTGGTTTGCGCATTAGTCGGCTGGCTGTTGCTCGCAGGTGTTGCTGACAAGCTTGTTTGCGCGGCGTTGGCTTGAGCAGGACTGATAGCTGCATTAGGACGAGCAAGACGAATCACACGTTTGCTTGAGTCCATCGCACTAGGTACAGCTGTTGCAGTGGCATCAGTTTCTGCTGCATTCACAGGTGCAGATAATAGCATGGCACAGGTTGCAGCCATGACGGTCAACGTTGCAAACTTCGGTGACTTAATAGAGTGGCTACTAGAGAGAATCGCTTTCATAAAAATCGTTACCTTGTTTAATTTATTTGGTTGTTATTCATTGATTGGACGGTAATATAAATAGCGCATTGCTGCAAAATCGTACAAATTTTTAATACCGTAGCAAATTAAGCTTTACGCTATCTGTGGTAGGATTGTTAATCGCTAGAATTAAGCAAACCTACGTAAATCTGTGCAGCTATTAATTAGTAAGAAAATCGACAACAGCAACTAACAACAGTACCTGTAGCCATAAGTGATAAGCTATAAGTGATAAGCGGTATCTTTCATGCGATTTGCCATCCATCGCATGGTCCGACGTACTGCCGGAGACAGGGCAGCGCCGCCACTTGCAAGTGCTAGCTCACGATGGTGCAGCTCCTCTTTATCCATTTGTGCCAATATTTCTTTTGAGCGCTGATCATGTTCAGGTAACTGCTTGATATGATCCTGTAGATGCTCGCTGACCTGCGCTTCTGTCTCCGCTACAAACCCTAGGCTAAACTCATTTGAGATCGCGCCTGCGACTGCACCGAGTCCAAAAGACATACCGTACCAAAGCGGTGTAAATACGCTGGCATGGCTACCAAGTTCGCTTAGACGAGTCTCGCACCAGACCAAATGATCGACTTCTTCTTCTGCCGATTGTTGCATGGCTTGTTTGACCCCACTATCTTTTGCGGCAAACGCTTGGCCATGATATAGACCTTGCGCACATACTTCACCGGTATGATTGATACGCATAAGACCTGAAACGTGCCGCGCCTCTGTGATGGTCAGCTCAGGAATCTCATCGCTACTGACGGGCAACGGACGCGTGCTTGGATTGGAATGTGGCACGACAGCTCGTAATGCCTTATCGACCCCAAGTAACAACTGGTCAATTTTAGATAAAGGACGCAGGGTCATAACTCACTCCTGATGGTGTTAAAAACTGTCAATAAAATAAAATGTATTACCGTTTAAACGCAACGGCATGATGCGTATTACTATAACAAACAATCCAAATTATCGGCTCGAATATTATTGTCTAGATAGCTTATAAATAACCTATAGATAGTTCGTAGGTTGCTATAGCAATAAAAGCAACGAAACCATCAGCCCAACATTAGACTATATCTATAGAGCCAAACTTATTTACGGCGCTATACCATCGTTGGTTTGGCTAACGGCATGCTTAATATGTTTATTGAGTTTGATGTATAAAAATGCACCAAACACTATATTCAATAGCCCTGTCACCAAAAATAGCTGCGGTAGCGTAAACCCTAAAACATTTAAGATAACAATCGCAAAAATTGCTGAAGTAACCATAAATATCGCGTTAAAAATGTTATTTGCGCCGACGATGCGTGCTCGATGACTCTTAGGGGCGTAGGCTTGCATAGAAGCATATAGCGGCACGATATACAATCCACCGCTGAACCCTAATAAGAATAAATCCGCGAATACCCGCCAGCTACCACTTATATTAAACAAATCACCGATGCCAAGTAATGTGTCATTATTCACATTTATATCTAAACCTGAAAGTGAAAAATACAAATCAATAGCAAAGATACTTAATCCAGCAATACCGAAAGGTAATAGACGCAAGCTGACTTTATTTTTGGTCAATGTTTTGCACAGTACTGAACCGATTGACACCCCAACAGAAAACAATGTGAGTAAGAAAATAACGACTGACTCATCACCAAGCAAAATTACCTTGCTGAACTCTGGCACTTGGGTCAAAAACGTCGCCCCATAAAACCAAAACCAGCTGTTGCCAAGAATGATAAAGAACAAAAAAGGCAAGGAGTATAAGTAACGTACAGTGGCTAAGCTGGTGGTAATAATATTCCAGTTAATCTTCAGGTCAGGCTGCATCGCTGGCATATCAGGAATATATCGTGCAGCTAAATATCCCAAAATAGCGACAACCAACACCGTGGCACTAATCCAATATAATGATTGTGATAGCTGAGTCAAAATACCAGCGACAATCATACCGACCAAAATAGCCAGCGACGTACCCATCTGAAAAAGGCCGTTGGCGCCGACCAACTCATCTTCTTTCATCGCTTGTGGCAGATAAGCGTATTTGATCGGTCCAAAGAAAGTCGAATGTGTACCCATCAAAAACAACGCGACAAATAGCAGTGCATACCATTCAAAGACAAAGCCCACCGCGGCAACCGCCATAATGACCAGCTCGAGTAGTTTAATAAACTGCGTGAGCTTTGACTTTTCATACTTATCAGCAATCTGTCCTGCCAAAGCAGAAAACAAAAAGTAGGGCAGGATAAATAACATGGCGGCCAAGTTATTAAGGATGCTGACCTCTACGCCCAATTTACTGGCGGCAGTATAAGTGAGCACCAGTATGAGCGCCTGCTTAAAAATATTGTCATTGAATGCGCCCAAAAACTGGGTGAAAAACATAGCGCTAAAACGACGGCGCTTGAATAACTGGAACTGGTTGGACATGGACATTCCTACAGATAAATCGCGACTGATAGAGAAAAGAGCGGCGCTGAACGACAATTTTTTTATGATAATAATCGTAAATTTTATTAAAAACTATATCAAGATATAGCATAGGTTTTATCAATATTAAGCCGTATAATAGCAAGGCTTCGGTGAAAATACATGCAGTCAATGCTATGATTCGATATTTAACTAAGTTATGATTTATAAATTTTATGTGATTGCGTTTTAGGGTATAAATAGTATTGAAAACAAAGGCTATTACTCATCAATGCTATCTATAAGTTAGTAGCCTTTTCTAAGCTAGTAGACCTACAAGGCAGTAGACACACAGTACTAAAGCCGACACTATAGATAACCAGTCATAAAATTAAAGTAGTAAACCATTAATTGCAGATAACTGCTATAAGTTTATTCACCGGTCAGACTTGACGATCGTTATCGTTGATAAGATTGTGCCGCGTGAGCTGATAGGACGTAAAGATGATAAAGCAGCCTTCAACTCGAGCATGCAAGGGTCTCATGATGCAGCGTGACACAGCCATAATCCAAAACGATAGTAATAATTTAAGTACATATCCAGCAGCGCCGCGTAAAAATTTCAGACGCTCGGCATTGTGCACTGCGCTTGCGACCAGTTTGTTCGGTATAGCACCTGCGGCAATGGCAGATACTACCAATAGTGTAAATAATACCGCTATCACCAACTCATCTGCTGCTGAGCAAACTGATAGCAATCAAACGCTTAGTAACCAGATTAACAATAGTCAAAGTGCGAATGATCAAGCATCTATCAAGCAATCAGCTACATTGTTCGATGACGATACTCAGCTAGATATGGCTCTAGATGCGCTACGTCTAAAAAAAGCAGTGGAACAAGGCATCATTGATCAGTCAGTATTGGACGACTATAGCGAACAGAGCTTGGGCATTAAGAAACCTAACTCGACAAAGTCAGGATTTAAAAACGCAACTTCTCAAAACAACTCTCAAGATCTAGAGAGTTTCCCTGATAGTCCAAGTACTTCATATAATCCAAATAACGCTCAATCAATCGCTTCTAATGATGACCTGTTGCAACAAGCAACCGAGATACAGCAGCAGGGTTATCAAATGATGACCCCTGAGCAGATCGATCGTGAGCTAGCTGCAATGGATGCGCAGAATGCTCAAGATATTAATAGTATCAATATTAGCAATAATGATAGTGATTTTGATGCGCCAATCGCTACGTTAGATGACACAACATCGCCAATTGGTCTAGATACAGAGCTAGATGCAACAAACTTGCCAGCACCCAACAATCTTGATACGTTGGGTAGAAGTGAAGCCACGGAAGAACAGGCGAGCGCAGCTGAAGGGATGTCACGTCCGATCGAGGTAAGTGGCGCTGTCAGCAATGAAGATGTCGTTAGCAATGAAGCTATTGTTAAGAATGAAAATAGCCTGACGACTGATGATAGTAGTGATGAGGTGATAGCTGGTACGAATGTGCCTGCCAATGTAGAAGGTACGACGACAGATATTATCAATCCTAATGACTATCTACCAGATTATCAGAATGATACTCAGGCTGTCGATCAAAGTATCGAACAAGCCAATAGACCACGGCCACGCGCACGCAATAGAGGTAATATCGTGACGCGTCTCTACAATCGCTTTTTTAATGACGGTGGCGTGGTGGCTTTGCCAAATGTAGAAACCACTATTTATCTAGAGCAAGTATCCGCTGAAGACTCTCCTATCGGTAAGGCTCAACTGATTGAAGCTGACAATGACATTCAGCCAATGAAAAACATTAAAGCAGCACTGGATGACACTTCCGTTCAGTCGGTTATTGACTTTACTGCGGCATTGCCACGTTTGCGCGAAACAGCACAGAATGCTGCTAAAGCCGTTGGTTACTATGAGGTTGAGATGCGTTTGACCCAACCTGATCGCGATACAGTTAATGTTGTGATTGAAGAGCTAGGCGAGCCGGTACTGGTAGATAGCCGTATTATTGAGATTCGCGGTGAGGGCAGTGAGCAAGAAGAGTTTGCATCGCTTGAGGCAGACTTGCCGCCGCAAGAAGGTGATATTTTTAATCACCGTGTCTATAAGAGCAGTAAAGCGGCTTTAGAGTCCTTGAGCAATACCTATGGCTATTTCGACCAGTACTGGCTGAACAAATCTGTTGATATCATCTTGCCTGATAACAAAGCGGATGTCTCGTTGGTTTACAACACAGGTGATCGTTACGAGTTTGACGATGTGGTGTTTTTTACTTACGACAAAGAAACCAATACGCTGACCCAAGACCCCGACAAGTTACCAGTAGAGCTTTCATTATTGCAACAGCTCTATGGCTTTACGCCGGGTGAGCCATTTTATCGTCCAGCAGTTACGAAGTTTAGTAATGACCTATCGGCAACTCGTTACTTTAATACGGTCAACGTCGAGTCGATACTACCACCAACTGATAGTAGTGCAGCTGGTACCTTGGCGTTTGACAATGCTGCTACCGAGGGTAACGACACATTAGATGACGATATTAACAATGTAGACAATGATGGCATTGCAGATCTGAGTAGCAATGATGGCGCAGCTGCCTTAAATGTGACTGCTAGCAAAGAAGATACGGTCAATGATAATAGCGATATAGGTGCAGAGAGCGATAATGCTCTGAGTGCTAATAGTGGCGAGACGGTCAATGAAGCGGATATCGCTGCGATTGATTTTGAGGCGGATGAAGCGACACTTGATAAGCTGCAAGCCATCAGACAAAAAGCAGAACGACTAAGCCGCTTGCCGAACGATCGGGTGCTTGATGAAAAAGATCAGGAAGCTGACAATCTATTGGGCAAAATCAGTGACTCAATCAGCAATGTCGCACAAAAGATATTCCCTGACGAAAAGAGTCTGATCGCTGATGAAAACTTTGTACCGCCAACGCTATCAGGACGTAAAACGCCGCAAGACGTTGCAGAAAGCAAAAAAGTACCTTTATATGTGTTTGTATACGCGGATAAACCACGCGATGCTCAAGTCGGTCTGGGTTATGGAACAGATACTGGCGTTCGCGCTACCGCAAAAATAGACTACAACTTGCTCAATCGCCAAGGCTATCAAGCGGGTGCAGAAACAGAAGTATCGAGAATCAGCAAAAACGTGGCTGTGTATGCCAGTCGACCATGGAATCATCCGCTCAATGATAAGTTAGATGGGCGTCTTACTTATGAAGAGGAAGTGATTGACCAAGGTGAAGGTAACTTTGATCTATCGACAACAACGCTGAAAGCGGCCTTGGCACGTAATATCCGTAGTGATACTGGTTGGAATCGTAGCTACTCTGTGCGTTACCGCTTGGATGAGCTTGAGACGGGGGTTGATGGGGCAGCATTAGATGATTTGCCTATCCGCTTTACCTCTTCAAGTCCGAAACAGCGCGCGTTATTGTTTGGCTATGGTATGAGTAAAACAGATACCGACAACGCTACCAACCCAACGCAGGGTATGCGCCAGTACTATTCAATCGAGGCTGGCACTGATAGCGCATTCAGTGATACCGATATGGCGATTATTCGCGCAGGCGTTAGTGGTATCTATAGCTTTGGCGAAGACAAAAAGCATCAAGTATTAGGTAGTGCCAATGCCGGTTATATCTGGGCGGATGATTTTTACGATGTGCCTTATAAGTTGCGTTTCTTTGCAGGTGGCGATCAGAGTATCCGCGGTTATGACTATGAGAGCTTGTCACCATTAGACAAAGGCTATCTAACGGGCGGGCAGGTGCTAGCGGTCGGTAGTGCTGAGTATAACTATGAATTTAAACCAGGTTTCCGTGGCGCATTCTTTACTGATGTCGGTAATGCTTATGACAAAGATTTTGATACTGAGACAAAAGTCGGCGTTGGTGTCGGTATCCGCTGGGCATCGCCTGTAGGAATGGTGCGCGTCGATGTGGCTGCTGGCGTGACTGAAGAAAGCATTCCAGTACGACTGCACTTCTTTATTGGTTCACCGTTATAATCGCTTAATGTAGTAGTTCCAAATGTTTAGTAGCTCCAAATGTTCTAATCATCACTTATCGTACCGATTGCTGGTCTTCATTTTTTAACGTAGTTGAGTGTCATGCTGACAGAAAATACCCCGCCTAATAATGCTCCAGATGAAGATCCAGCACAGCGTGATGCCCGTGCCGTTAGGCGTTGGTATCCGTTGTCATTTCTGCTCAAACTGCTGGTATTGATGCTTATCGTACTAGCAATTATGTTCGCCATATTCTTTTATGCAGCAGGGACTGACGCTGGTACGAAGTTTATATTAGAAAAAATTAGTGTTGAGACAGGTATTGATTTCAAATACGGACGCGGTAACTTGCGCGATGGCATTTGGGTCACTGATATCGATATTGAAGCGACTGAAGATCTTGAGATATTGGTAGATAAGGCCTATGTAAAAATAGGCTGGCGTGCAGTATTTGCAAAAGAAGTGCATTTAAGCGATGCAGACATCCAGACCATAGAGATTATCAATAAGAAACCGCCTACTGGTGAACCATTTGATTATAAAACTTTAAAGTTGCCAGTAAACTTGCGCTTTGATCAAGCAAAAATTAAGAAAATTACTTATAAGCAAGTAACCAAAGATCCTATCATTATTCAAGATATTACGGCACGTGATCTAACGTGGGTAGGTAGTACGGTAACCGTTGGCCGTGGTGATTTGCAGTATGCTGATATCGTGAAAGTCAGTGCCTTACAAGGAGAGATCGACCTACAGGGCGACTATCCACTAGATTTGAGTGCGATTGCGGAAGTCAGCGCCCTTGAAAAAGCCTATATCGACCCATTGAATATCTCTGCAACGGGAACGCTCAAACGGACTGTCGGTAAAGTACGCAGTCGTTATAACGATAGCGATGTGAAAGGCGACTTTGTAGTACAAGGGTTAGATGCGGGTGCGCCGTTTGATGCAAAACTACAGTGGGATGATATTCTTATCCCTTACGCCGATAGCCAAAACATTCGCCTACAAAGCGGTACAGCCACAGCTTCTGGTGTCATCTCTGAGATACGATTGCGTATCAATACTGAATTGACCGCCAAAGACATTCCATCAGGTCATTACCAAGGCCGCGCCGTTATTGCCAACAGTCAGCTACGTATAGATCGCCTAGATGCTGACGTGCCAGCGGGACGTTTGGCGTTGCAAGGTATTCTAGATTGGAAAGACAGCTTTGAGGCCACAGTGCGTGCGACGGGTAGTAATTTTAATATTCGCCAAGCTATTCCGGCTGAGTATGCTGACTTTAAAGCTTATGCGCCGCAAACCCTTAACGGTAGACTGTCACTGCGTTATCAGCAGCAGAATCCTACTGGTAATACGCAGATCGATGCAGATTTGCGTCAGCGCGATGGTGAGCACATCAACGCGAATATGATCCGTGGTAAAACTTCTGCTAAATCTAAGCAGGTTGCGCCTTGGTATATTGATGCTAACTGGAAAAACTTAACCCG
>Ga0207887_1000220_pt1 | contig 11184 bp, 18 predicted proteins | sample LinPmetageLP38_FD_184051 | JGI IMG/M metagenome (GOLD analysis project Ga0207887, IMG submission 184051) | Marine viral communities from the Pacific Ocean - LP-38 (SPAdes) | ecosystem: Environmental > Aquatic > Marine > Oceanic | place: Pacific Ocean | collected 2010-06-15 | reverse complement strand
TGTACTAGAGTATGTGCTAAACGGTAAGAAGTCTACTATACCATTCCATGCTGTACCTGTTGTACTTGTTAAGTTATCATACACTACTACTGGGTCTCCATATTGTTCTCCGAACTGTACAGTGAAGTCCTCAAAGCTACCCTTACACTCTTGAAAGCCATTAATAGTATCTCCTATATCAGAACTAATGTAAGTCTCTATAATCTTACCTATGTTAACATAAGCAGTCCCATAAGAGGGATGAGGGAATACTGTTATTCTGTTTGAAGTTCCATTAACTACTATATCTATTACATACTTAAAATTAGTGTTGCCACTATTAGTAGAGGATATAACATATATTATATCTTCGTATGCTGGTGTAGTACTATGTGGACTTTGTTCTATTGTAATTGCCATTAGCTAAATTGTATATCTATATCATCAGCAAAGCCTTTCGCTATTGCCTTAGTAAAATCATCTGTTAATCCATCTATCTCATCTGAATAGAAGTTAGTAGCCTTTATTCCTTTCGTTTTAATACTCTTAGCCATTGCAAACGCTAGGCTCTTTCTTAGTTTGTCCTGAGTTATAGCTTTCTTCCTAGGTTTAATAGTCTTAGGAGCTTTCGCTACTATACCTCTTAACCTTATAAACTCTAACATAGCTTCTTGAGGTGGTTGCTTCCCTCCTCTCATCCTACCCTCATCTACTGCTTTCCAGTAGTCCTCCATTATTAAAGTAAAGGTAAACTTAGTTTCTTTGTCCTCTATCTTTACATCTATACTTTGTGCTAATGCACCACTAGATACCCTATCAACATTCTCTAAACTCTTTACAAGCGTATCAATCCATACTTGTCTCTGAACAGCTAGAGTCTCCTCTAAGCTCTTAGGGATAAACGTACTATCTAAAAACTCAAACTGAGACTTTGCTCTACCTGCCATTATCTTGCTTGATTCATTTTAACTATCATTCTCTCGTAGTTCTGCTTACTCTTGTAATAACTAATAGCATTTAAGAACTCTACTACATTCATCTCTAAAAAGAAGTTCCACTTAGTTCTATCAGAATTACTAAGACTATCTAATACTACGTACCACCCCCATACTTCGTTAAACCCTTTATTATTGTCTTTATTTTGCTCATCTGCTTCTTCGTCTCCTCCTCCGAATAATCCCTCGTACCCTGCATTAAGTTTTCCCAAAGCTTCAAAAAAAAACCAGACATTGGGAATATCTTATCCATTGTTAGACCATCTAGTATATGCTCCTCAGTCCATTTCATACTCTCTGCTGTTTGCATCCACTTGCCTTCTCCATTTCTCTCATAGCATCCTTTAAGCATATTGCCGAATATATTAACAGGCTTTAAATACTTAGGGATAATCTTATGTAGGTTCTTACTAATCTCTCCTTGCTTCTCTGTAAGTTTCATTAAATCAATATACTCTCCTGATATTAATTGCTGAGGTATGTAGTTTACTTGAAACCTTCTACCATTTACCTTTATATCCATAGGCTTACGAGCTGGTGGAGGTGTATGATTAACGAAGTCCACCTTATTAATTAAGTTCCTTACGTTGCTTATATGTATCTTTAGAAAGTAATCATCTGATACACCTGTAAGTATTTCAAGTATCTTTAACTGTTTGTCTAAGTCATCGAAGTCTAACTCTGGAACTTCTGCAAGCCTTTGATACTGTCTAAGGGTTACATCTTTCCACTCTGTTGGTACTGTTATCTTCATATTAAAATATATATTTTTTGGTATATTGGTTAAATTGTTTACCTTTGGAGTATAACTAAAAACAAAAACAATGAAAGTAAAGATTGCACAATTCGGTAACACAAGAGAAGCAGATGTAGGAGAAAGGACATTTTGGTTCAAGACTAAGACAGGTAATAAGTTCGACTCATCAATGAGTTTAAATCAAGACTTGTATTTAAAATGGATAGATGAACCCTACACAGAAAGGAAATGGGATGAAAAGAATGATATATTTAACTTTAAAACACCGATAATATTATAATGTACACAATAATAGTAATTTACCAACTAATCAGATTTAGACTAAAACATGGAAGAGGTTAACGGATTTATAATGCTAGCAGTAGCTGGTATATTATTAATAGTATTAATTAAATATTTAAACGAATGAATGAAGAAAAGAAAAAAGTAGAAATGATAGAGATAACAGTAGAGTTTTACGATAGACTTTACGCTGACAGTGACTTCTTAGATTGCCTTAGAGCTGCTGGAGTAGATAACTGGGAAGGGTACGATATAGCCCAAGATATGTTAGAGAACAACTACTCCAATGAATAAACCCCGCTATTACTATTAGCTAACTTATTCAAAGCAACATAACGGAGGGCATCAATTAAGTGGTTGTTAAAATCAACAGGTACATTTAATTGTTTGCCCTCTTTATCTTCACTCCACTTATAACTTAACAGCTCCTTATTTAGATTAACACTATCTCTAGTGATATTAATCGTGTATCTCTTTAGTATATCAATACTACTCTTAATACTATCCTTACCTTTCTTAGCACCTTTAATATTAAACCTTTGGTTGTATATCTCCATTATAGACTTAGGCTCTGCACTATCTGCTATTATCTCTATGTGAGGTTCTATTCCTAATTCCTTTAGTTTATCTCCTATCATTGGATTAGTTAACCCAGTTGAATAGATATACTCTTTAACCCATAGCTCTCCATCTTGTTGGTAAACTGCTAGACAAGTAGTAGGGTCATTAGTAAATCCAAAGTCCATACCGTATGCAATTAGCTTAGCTCCCTCAGGTATCTTATCAACTAAGTTGTAGTTCCTAAAGATTAAGCCTTCTATCTTACCGGTTAAACCTCTACCATATACTTTGAATAGCTCAATGTCTTTAAACCGTAAAGCTTCTAATTTGTCTCTAACCTTCTGAGGTACAAAAGGATTATGTCTATGGTCTGAGATAAACAGCTGAACGTTCTCTTTGCCGATTAACTTCTCATGCACCCAAAATTCACTATTAGGATTGTAATCTATGTAACTCTTCTTCTTAGTTCTTATCTCTAACTCAAACCAAACAATAAAAGGCATACCGTTAGCCTCATTCATAAACAAGTAATCTCTCTTACCTGATTTAGCATCTTGCTGGTTCTTATAGGACTTGAACTCCATAATAGAACCATTGGCAAACGTGAAGATTCTCTCTGATTTATTGTAAAAGGTTACTAGACTCTGTAGATCTGTTGAGTCGTTGTATATGTCTAATGCGTCACGTAATGCACCAGCTTTTAAGTTTGGCACATCTTGTCCTGCTATTGTAATAATGCACTTAGACTCTATAGCTTTAGTAAATAGAACTTGTAATATAGAATAAGTCTTACCCGAGGATGAACCCCCTTGGTTTACTGCAACATCTTTAGAGAGGTTTAAGTTTGCTTCATATAGTACCGAGCCTTTAAACAAACTATATCTCTATATCTTTCTCACTGTTATTAATCTTATGCTCGCTAGGGATAACCTCTACTGTTACATTAGTTACCTTCTGGTTTTGGTTCTGAACTGTCTCCTCTGTGTACCCTCCATGGTTACGTAACCAGAATTGTGCAGCTGGATAAGTACCACCCCAATACATCTTTTGTTCGTTCCAATGTGTCATGAACAATCTGAATCTATTAAGAATGTAAGAGAAATCGGAACCTCTCTTCTCGTAATCATACAAAGATTGTAACGACGCAAACCCTAAAAACAGAGCTAATCCACTTAAAGTATAAACACCTTTACCCATCTTTGAAAATGAGTCTGGTCTCTTCTGTGCATCTTCCCAATTCAAGTAACCTGCTATCTTCTCTGCCATCTTATTAGCATCATTATACATAGGAGGTACTCCATTATTAGTTAACCCTACTGAGAATAAGTTACCTGCTTTAAACTTACCATCCTTATCTCTGAACTCGTCCATACTTAATGACTTAATATAAATAACGACAAAGCCGATACAACTATTAAAGCTATGTATCCTAGTCTTTGTTCTTTTAACTTCCTATGCTTAATCATCGCCATACCTCTCTTGTAATAGTTTTGATTGCACCCAGGGCATATCCACTGGTCACAGGTTTCGCACCATTCGCATTGCTTTAATGCGGAGTCTCCATCCTCTAGCTCACATACTCTACACACTTTAAGTTCGCTCATATCTTTCTATCATGTTTAAGCAGTCTACTAATACTTCTCCTACACAACTACCACAACCTATACTAAGGTATCTTCCTGTAGCTTCTTTATGTATTCTGAATAAAGGATTTAAATCACCTAATGGTTGTCCTGTCCGTTTAAACATATTAAGCATATCTTTATAGCCTACTAATTCTTTGTATAGTTCTTCTGTTATCATCTACTTAAATATATAAATTAAATAGTATTGGTTATAAGTTAACCAGTCTTATCCTTATCCTTATTCTCTTTCTCTTTACCTTTTACTAAAGCAGTACATATTGCTGTTACTACTAATAATATTAATATTAAATTTATCATAATTAATCTATTTTATATTTACCAAACTTCTTACCTTTAAATCCTTTTAAGTCTATTGTATTACTTACAGCAGTAGCCCAAGCTCCCTCACTCTTTACATCTACTCTATACTTAAACAGGTGCCATATCTTATCCATCATATAACCTGTAGACTCTGGCTCAGTATCATGTATAACTATTATATCTACTTTGTTAGCGTACTTCTTTATGTCTACCCACCTTCTCTCTGCTGGTGCATGGTCTATAAATAATACTTTAGCGTTCTTCAGATTTACATCGTCCCAGTTAGAGACTTGTTTAGAACCGTTAACCTTAGACCACTTCTCTGAATGGTCATAGCTTTCAAATGCTCTATTATATGTCTTACATTGCTTTCTTAAGAATGGAGTAGACCCTGCACCACTACCAAACTCTACTACTTTACCTTTTGTAGCTTTAAGAGCTTCCCATAATAATAGTCTATGGTTGTTCCACTCCTCCATATCTTCTAAAAAATCCTCTCTTTTCATATATCTTCTTTTGTTATATCTATTCTTTTATTTATAAGTCTTACAAACTTGCAAGGGTTGCCATAGTTTAATGTGTTGAATCCTATGCTCTTAGTTACTACACTTCCTGCTCCTATCATACATCCTCTACCTAATACAATGCCACAAATAATAGTACTGTTAGCTCCTATACTCACATTGCTTTGTATTATAGTCTTTCTAAACCTACTACTCCAGTCCTTCTCTGATAGCTGTGGAAATATATCATTAGTAGTAATTACTCCTGGACCTATAAATACATCATTACCTATCTCTACTCCTTTGTATAATAAAGCTCCGTTTTGTATCTTACATCTATCTCCTATTACTACATCTTCTCCAATATAAACATTCTCTCCTATTGTACAGTCTTCTCCTATTTCAGCTCCCTTACTTATATGAGTGTTAGCCCATACATTTGTACTGTCAGGAACATTAGCCTCTACTATTGCTGTCTTATGTATCATCTAAAGTCTGGTATTGAATTAAATAATGTAGTTAAATATTCTGTATGATTTGTAAATGGTCTACATAAGTGACTCTCACTATACCAACCATCTTTCAACTTCTCTATACTGTAAGGAGTTTCTTTGTGTCTCTCACATTCTATCCTCCTCTCTACTAATACATTGAATGCATTAAACCCTACTATGTTTGTATCCTTAGCTTCTCTTAGCTTATAACAAGAGTAACTCTCATCTATTCCCCATCTACCTTCTGTATCCTCCCAAAAAGCATCTACCCCACTATTGACTAACTTGTCTGTCTCTTCTATAAAACTCTCCTCAAAGCTATAAACCTCAGTAAAAGTAGAACCCTTAGCTATATGATAACTAGAAGGACTAGCTGTCTTTGTCCAGTGGTGAGGTAGGTAAGCATCAGATATAAGCATAGTATAGTCTGTATCTTTCAAGTCTTTAACTAGATTAATAAACATCTTACTTAAAGGTACTTGGTCTATTCCCATAACCCAGCAAGTGTCATCCTTGTAAAACTTAGTACCCCAAAATAACGCCCAAGTAGTTTGCCAAGCGATAGGGTGTTTATCATTAGCTTCTACTATTATTACATCTCCATACTCATCAGAGATATTAGCCTCTATCATTTCTTCTTTAGTTCCTAACCACATAAGAGTTGGATTAATACCAAACTTCTCTTTGTATACTTTACTTAATGGATTCCAAAAGTTATAGTATAATGGGTTGAAGTTACTACTTAATATTACTCTATCTACTTTCATTATATATTCCAGTTAAATATTGGTTTTTTTAATTCTGTGTTATAATAATCACTATTAGGATTGTAAGGACTCTCTACCATTTGTAAGTCCTCATTCATATCTATGTAATCTAATAGAAACTTCTCCATTGAAGTACCGTAATGACCAGCAGCTCCTATATGTCCACATAGGTGGTCTGTCTCTTTTAATTCAAATGGTATCTCTACGTGTACATTCAAGTGACAATCATCTGCATGCGTTCCTAACTGTGGACAACTACAAGTCTTATAACCATCTAAGAAAGTATCAGACATACCATAAAAATAGTGTTGCATTATACTGTCATCTGGTCTTAAAGCAAATAATTCATAAATATAGTTAGTTAAGAAGTCTTGGTCTGTACCTTTTACATCCCATCTTAATCTAGCATTAACCATCTGCTCCCATGTATTAGCTCCAGTTCTTTCTACTGCTCCTCTCTTAAAGCCTATCATTCCTCCCATCATTGGAATAGTATGACTACCACTAGCTGTAATAGCGTGTGCTACTTTTGTACTGTCTATCCATTGTGTTACTGCTTGTACATCCTTATACATCAAAGGTGCTTCTATATCTCTACAGATAAACATCTCTACGTTAGGGTCAAACATTGGCTTAAGCCTCCAAAGCATTGCCTTAGTTAAAGGAGCTTCTTCACAGATAACTATATCAATTGCATTAGTATGCACTTCTTCATTTAATAACTCCCAAAACCTTTTAAAGCCCTCATAGGTTTGTTTATCTAAGTGTACTCTTATCCTCCAGTCTGGGAATAATAAACGCTGTAAACGTACATTAACCATTAACCCTCTAAGATAAGCATTGAACTCAAAACAGTTCTCTGCTTTGTCTTTACCGTATCCGAATAAACTATAACTAATTACGCGCATATTTTCTTTTAAAGTAAAACTAGACTCTACCCGTTACTAAGTAAAGCCTAGTTTAGTTAGATTTTGAAGTTAAACACAACCATTGTTTAAATGTTTAATGTTAATTTCTATTCAAAGATAACATTAATTTTATAACATATACTATAATTCTCATTTATTTATCAGATTTAAATAGATAATGATACAATACTGTCTTAATCTCTACCTCTGTCTTAATGTCTCCACTGTTAAATATTTGAGTAGCAAAGTCTGTATCCTCTCCATGATTAGTTAAAGGGAACTTATACTTAATAGCTATCTCTCTTTTGATAGTATTCAAATGATTTGGAAACCTTTCGTACTTTATAGACTCCTCATCTGTATTAGTCTTATATGCTTTATACTTAATTGAATGCTCGAATATCTCAGGGTTAACTCCATCCCATGTCATAACTCCTTTAAGACTACAACAGTCTGGATTAGTTTTAACTGCATCTAGTATATCTCTCACATAAGTATTACTCACCTCATCGTCATCGTCTATAAAACACACATAATCTCCTTGCGCTTCTGCAAGCAATGCATTTCTTTTAGACCCTACTGTACTTCTAGCATCCTTATCGTCTAACCTTATTAAAACCTCTACATCTTTCCACCTAGGTTTAACCTGTGGGTCTAGTATTCTCTTTAGTTTCTTTAAAGATTCCTTTCTCTCTCTCATTGTTAGTATTAATATACTTAGCTTCATAAATCAAAATGTTTTTGTTTGCGTATTTCGTATGTTATCTTATCCTCTCCTCCTAAACTCTCTGTATGAATGTATTGTGTATCCATTGCAGCCTTACCATAAGCAGGATGTAAATGTTGTATAATATCTTCGTCTACATATTTATACTTACCTAGCATCATAGCTACATCTGTTTGCTCATTGTCACAGTATAAACTCTTATAAGCTGGATTGTAAATATAGTTAAATCTATCGTAATATTCTCTACCCATTATACTCATAGTTATTAAATCATTACGATTACCATCAGGAAAGTGTAGGCACTGGTCTAAGTTATATCTAGCTGCATAAGTCATACCCATCTCCATAGATAAGTCTAATGCAAAGTTGTTACGTATAACCTCATCAAATCCTTTCTTAGTAAATAGCATATCATCTGACATATTTACAAGTATATCCCATTCACCCATTAAAGGTACATCTCTATTAATAGCGTGTACCTTATTTAAAGATACTCCTTTAGATAGTACAGTATTCTTATAGTGTCCATCTCTTACATTAACCATAGTCTCATCGTCACTATCAAATGAAACTAATATAACATAATTGTCTGATGTACAGTTATTTACTATACTTTCATAACCTCTTTTAAATAGGTCTGGTCTTGAACGTGTCGCGTATTTAAATAATATCCTCATAGTTTTATGTGTTCTTTTTTTACACCTTCAAAAAATAAAGGCTGGTTCTGTCTAATTAATTTAGTTTTCTCTGTGTTAGTAATACTAGAAATATGCTCAGGGTTACTGTAGTCTTCTGAATAAAGATACTCTTCTGTTCCTCTTAACATTGGATAATTCCCATGCTCTCCTAAGATTCTAATACTGTACTCGGCGTGCTCGAAGCCCCATAACTTAAACCCCTCATTAAATGCTCCTACTCTTTCTACTGCTGCTTTGGTCATATACATAAACACACCTCCACAATCACTGTAAACATCTATAACTGCACTAGAAGTAGTAGCAGTGCCCCAGTTATTATGTAGCTTATGGTCTAAGAATAGTAAATGTTTTTGTCCACTCTTAATAAAGAACTCTTCCCAACCTTTCTTAATTGGATAACAATCATCATCAAATAAGAATATATGGTCACAGTCTTGCAACGCTCTTAAACATTCATTCTTTCTAGCTGCTACACCTTGTCGGTCTATGTCAGTATCTTGTGCTATGTGTAGTACATAATCATAAGTAGTATTCTCATACAAGTTATCTAAAAATTTAGCCAGCATCTGTGGACGCTTGTAGCTAGTGCAACCTATGCCTATTACCATTGTTATAAGTTTTGATATAATTGATGTCTAATTTCGTTTGTCTTATCCATTAAGTAGTTATCCATTACGTGTTCGTGTAATGCTTCTGCTAAATCCTCTCTCTTATTCTTATTAAAGATTAAGCTTTTCATAGCTGAACCCCAACCATCTCCACGCTTTGAGGGTGAAATCTGTATACTATTACCCTTGTTACAGTCGACAAGGTAAGGATTTACACTCGAAACTACAACAGCTTTCTTAAAATATCCTGCTTCTATTATTTTTATCTGTGATTTATAGCTATTAAAACTATTCTCTACTAGAGGTATTAAGGCTACATCTATATCATTATACATGCTAGCATAGTTATCTGCTGTTTGTCCTTGTAAACGTCTGTAAGGCTTATCGAATCCTTGTGTGACATCTGCTACCTTTTTCTTTAAGAAGTCTTTATAAAGTTCATCTTTTGGGAACTTTAAAAAGTCAGTCATATAACCTTCTATTAAATCATAAGGAGGGACATTGCCAAGCTCTTCTCTAAATATGTAGTTATTCGGTACATCTTCTCCTCTTAATAACCTAGATTCAAAAGTCTTAAACATTTGTAACATACTTGGATCAAATGGAGCGTGTTTGATCTGGTGCTGAACATAACCTAACTTCTCTGGATAGTTCCATCCACCTAAACAGAATTGAAATTTACTATGGTTAACAGTTTTCCATACTTCCTTAAATCCATTGTGTACCATCTTAAGATCTTCAGCGTGAAATACACCACCTATCCACCCCAGCCGAACTCTATCATTAGGAATCTCTTGTATTTTAAACTGAGGTATATTTGGATTTATACTATTAGGTAGTACTATTACATTCTTATTGTATTCTCTTATCTTATCTGCAAAGTGTTCAGTAGTTGTAGTTACGTAGTCTACTTCTTTTAATCCTGCTATTGCGTGTGCTGGATAACCACTATCTTCATACATAGCCTTTTGAGGATGCTTAGGATGTAGTACCCAGTAATCATCTATATCTAATATAGTCTTACACCCTAGTTTTTTAGCTCTTAGTATACTTTCTGTAGGATCAGCTATTGCAGGGTTCTCTGCTATTCTAAGGAAGCTAACTATGTCGTGCTCCTTAATCTGCTCATCTGTTACAGTAGTTAAGCTAAAACATTTAGAATACTCATACCCTTCATAGTTCTCCTGGAGATGTTTATGAGGCATAAATTGCCTATGATAATTAAGCCCTGTTAGCTCTTTTGTAGTTACTAGTAATATCTTCATTGATTTTTTCTAATAGTGTCTTAATTGTATATCTAACTGTACTGTATGGAATATCTGCTTCTCTAGCTAATTGCCTGTAGTTACCTAACTCTGTATATCTACCTAGTAATTTAACTGCAAGTGTCTTATCTTCTTTGCCTTTAGATTCCCAATACTCTACCTCTGATTTAAGGAATAACTCTATATGGTCTAATAGCTCTTCGTTCTCTAGCTCTTCATTCTCTTCATCTAATACTATTTCATAGTTCATTGAGTGCCTAGTATCATTTGTTAACTCTACGTCTCCTATCTGTTTATTATACCTATAGAAAGGAGCAGTTTTAGATACAGCGTTTAACCATATCATCCTAGTAACGTAGGAATAAATATTACCCTCATATATTACTTGTAGCTTATTCTCATCCATTTCGCATACCGATAACATAATGAATTGGTATAGGTCTTTATATAAGTCTCCTCGTTTAACCCACTTCTGGCAGCACTTTAGATACCTAGTATCGTTGGCTACAATTTCTATTATTTCTCTTTTTGTTAGTATCACATTGCAAATATAATACACCTTTTTAAAATTCTTTTATAATTTATATTGTTTATTTAAAATAATGTTGTATCATTGCATAAAACAAACAGACCAATGACATTAAAAAGAAATATAAGTTTATCATTTAGAGGGGTTTTAAGTAGCTTGGTCGGT
>Ga0207887_1000210_pt1 | contig 11565 bp, 16 predicted proteins | sample LinPmetageLP38_FD_184051 | JGI IMG/M metagenome (GOLD analysis project Ga0207887, IMG submission 184051) | Marine viral communities from the Pacific Ocean - LP-38 (SPAdes) | ecosystem: Environmental > Aquatic > Marine > Oceanic | place: Pacific Ocean | collected 2010-06-15 | reverse complement strand
AAGTAACAGAGGCTACTCATAAATATTTGATGGTAAAGGGTATGGTCTCCACCATGGAGCATAAAAAGGACTGTCTTATTCAGCTATCTTCCAACAGCAGGCAAGAAACCAGACTTTATTCATAAAATTTTTAAATCTGCGCTATAACAAAGTAACTATTTTAACCGGAGAACAAAATGGCAATAGATCTTGAAGCAATTAGGCGTAAACACGAGGAAATCTCAAGCGGTCCTGGGGGCGGAGGAGACTCCTCTTTCCTTGACAACTTTATTCAACTACAAGAGGGCAACAATGTAGTCCGTATCCTTCCTGCTAAGGATGAGGAAACTCAATTTTTTGCAGAGACTAAGATCCATAGGATTATGAATGCGGATAGCAAGATCCGTAATGTCCATTGTCGTAAGGTACATGGGGAGAAGTGTACTCTCTGTGATTTGTACTTCGGTCTATGGAAGACTGGGGTTAAGGAGGACGAAGATCTTGCTCGCCAGATTAAGGGACGGTCTCGCTACTATATGAATGTAGTGGATCGTGAGTCTGGAAAGGTTAAGATCCTTTCCATTGGCATCATGCTCTTCCAAAAGATCCTCAACACTATTCTTGATGAGGATTATGGGGATATCACTGACCTCAAGAGTGGGCATGATTTTAAGATTATTAAGGTCATGGAAGGCCAATTCCCTAAGTATGATCAATCTCAGGCACGTCCTAAGCCAAGTGAAGCTGGTTCTAAGGCTGACATGGCTGAGTGGATGGATTCTCTTCATGATGTTCATGGTTTAGTTAAGAAGGAAGAATACGAGGATGTGCTTGCGGTAACGGAGGAAATTACGCCTCCGTCTATGAGGTCTAAGGCGTATGCAGATACTCCTTCAAAAGAGGGCTCAGACGATGAGTTCCTTAACAAGATGCAGAGTTAGGAAATAAATTATGGAATGGTTAGAATCATTATTATTGTCTGAGGCAGTATGGTCTCTTTTAGCAGTAGTCCTTACGGGCGCCTTGGGCTTTGTGTGGCGTCTTCTGGCGCGAGTTGGAGTAGAGACAGAAGCTGTTGATACTCTGCGAAACGCAGTCTCCCTCGTAGGAGAGGATTTTGTTGTGTGGCGTAAGCGGGCTAATGCTGATGGTAAGCTAACAGCAGAGGAGCGAGAGGAAGCTAAGACTCTTGCTATTGCCAAGGCACACGCATTGGCTACTGGACCCGTGTCTAGAATGTTAACTAAGTGGGGGGTACAGAAGCTATCTGCCCTCATTACTCGTGTCGTTCAAGGAGAAAAGTGATATGAGAAGACTTGCAATTGTTTTAGCGTTTGTTTCTATGTTTAGTTTGTGTGGGTGTATGGGCTTTGGTCCTATGTTGGCTGTTGAAGCCGTTGATGACATGGTGGTGGATGTGGTTCCTGAGGCTGATGGTTCTCGTGGGACTCCTGAGTTTAATTTCCCCTTTGTTGGTGATTTGCATAAAGTTGACTGGGAGTGGCAAATGCTTCTTCCCTGGACTTGGTTTGGTATAGGAAGTAATTGAGGGTGCAATGGCTACTTTCAATTCTAACCTCTTTTTTCAAAGTCCTACTCCCCTTTCTTTGGGAGAAAATAGATGCGCCTGACACTCTTAAAGACGCTCAGCCTCTTCCTGATCCTCTGCGGAATTCTCTGTATGACAGGGTGCGGAAGCACCCAGGCTATAATCATCGGATCGGATGACATAGTTAGAACGGGATCAGATGTCGAGGGGCATGTTTATACCTGGGACGGTGATAAATGGATTAAGTCTGACAATAAGGTAAGGTTGCCCGAAGGAATGTACATAGTTCCTCCGAGAAACAATTAGTTCTTTAAAGGTATTACTATTATAAGGAGGTAGTTTAACTACCTCCTTTTTTTTAGGTGAACAATGGAAAAACTAAAAATACTCGGTGTATTCGCAAATGAAGGTGGCTGCGCCTACTACCGTTTGATAATGCCTCTTCAGAAACTGATGCAGCTTTATCCTGATAAGGTTGAAGTTCAATTTTCTCAAAATCCTATAGGGTTAAATACTGAGACGGGGGAGATGCCTCCTGATGATGCTGATTATAATCTATTAAATTGGGCAGATGTTGTTTTTATTAATAATATTTCTAACTTTGGTGGCCCTTACACAGCGCGAGTGATTGGTCTTGCTAAGCAGAGGGGGAAGTTTGTTCACTTTGATACTGATGACCTGTTGATTGATTTGTACGAAGGGCACAGGTTAAAAAAGACATATGAAGATAGAAACTTATATGATATTACCAAGTGGATGTACCATACGGCAGACTTGGTGACAGTGACGCAGAGAAAGTTTGCAGAGAGAGTTAAGCCTTTTGTTGGGGGTGTTTTGGCTGTAGTTAAGAACTCTATTGATTATACCCTGCCGTGTTGGGGAATGCCTAAAACTCGTATTAAGAATAAAACACGAATAGGGTGGGCAGGAGGAATACACCACGAGGAGGATGTAAAAGAGTTCGCTGGAGTCCCTTGGTCAGTAAACCAAAAGGTGGGAAAGGAAAGAGTGCAGTGGGACTTTTATGGGGCTCCTGGTCCCCCTGAGAAGGGGAAACCCAAAGAATGGCAACACGAAGTTTGGAATAATTACAGGCGTATTTTACTGGCGGGGTTTAAGAAATCTAACAACTGGTCTATAGGGCAAGCTCTGCCCCCTGATAGATACGGGAGTATGTATTCTATGATGGACGTTGCCATTGCTCCTCTTCAAATGAATGAGTTTAATGATTCTAAGTCTGAAATTAAAGTAGCCGAGTGTGGTAGGTATAAAGTTCCTCTCATAGCTTCTAACGTTGGGTGTTATGATGAGACCATTATTAATGGTAAGACGGGATTTTTAATTGATCCAGATGCTCCCAAGAGTGAGTGGGTAAGGCTTATTTCTAAGTGTGCAAAAAATCCCAAGCTCGTGAAAACAATGGGGAATAATCTCTACGAAGTAACAGAAGAATATTTTGACGTTAACAAGGTAGTGAAGCATAGATTAGAGTTATATGAGGAATGTTTTAAGCTTCTGAATGAAAGACACAAGGAAGCTAAGTATAACCGAGAATGGACATTCAGTGGGGACAGTTAGAATATTATCTGGGTGGTCTAATCCGGGGGGAAGCACGGTTGCATTTATTAATCTTACAAATCTTTTAAATGGTGCTGGGATAGATACTATTTTTTATGGTCCTCACAATTGGCATTTAGATAAGTGTAAAGGAGAGAACACAAAAAGATTAGACATTAGCGATGAGCAAGATACTTTAATTGCTCATTTTGTCCCTTTGAAGGAAGAAAAAACTCCTCTAAAAAAGGTAATATTTTCTTGCCACGAGACCAATCTTTTTCCTCTGAAGGATTACTCCTTAAACGCAGTAGATACGGTTCATTTTGTCTCAGAAAAGCAGAGAGACTGGCATGAGGTAGACCACCCATCGGTCGTTATTCCGAATATCGTGAAGGTAGGCAAAAGGAGGGGTAATCATAAGCGAGGTCACGTTGGGGTCATAGGCAGCATCGACAGCCACAAGCAAACTGCTCTTGCGGTCGAATCAGCGTTATTGAGTGAACCCAAAAGTACTAAAGTTTTAATTTTCGGGAACGTAACCAACAAAGAATACTATAAAGAACATGTTAAACCTTTGTTAAAAAATAAAAGGGTTAAGCTACTTGGCAAGTATGATGATAAAGATATTATGTATAACATGATTGATTCTGCTTACCATGCTAGCAAGTATGAAACTTTTGGGCTTATCAGGCATGAGTGCGCCATGCATGGTATTCCGTTTAATGATTTGTTTGAATCTTCCGCTCACTCAGAGTATTGGCCTCAAGAAAGAATACTAGAAGCATGGAAAACTCTCCTCGCGTAACAATTTTATGTTCTACTTATAACTCCTCTGAGTGGATAGATGGGTATTTAAAATCTATAAACAACCTTTTATTAGATGAGTTTGATATAGTTTTTGTAGATGCTAATTCCACGGACGGTTCTCTCCAAACTATAAACGATTATGTATTTAGGGATGGGATAAATAAAAAGGTTATAGAATGTAAAGCAAGGGTTAGCATTTATGCTGCTTGGAATATAGCTATCAAAAACTGTGACACAGAATATATTATAAATGTTAATACAGATGACAGACTTTTCCCCGCTGCTTTAGATACTTATTTAAGCTATGCCTCAAAGATAGATGCAGATATTTATTATGGCTCTTGTTGTGTTGTAAATGATAGCAAGCATGAAAATAATGTAGGACTATATGATTGGGCTCAATATTCTCATGAGGAACTACTCAGAGGGTGTATAGGTGGTCCCTTTCCTTTCCTTAAACGTCAGACTATAGTGGATATAGGAATGTTTGATACCAAGTACACTATCTCAGGGGACTACGAAATGTGGTTGCGTATGTCCAAGCAGGGTAAGAAATTCTGTAAGGTGAAGGAGGCTGTGGGAAGCTATTATTATAACCCAAAGGGGATGAGTACAAATAGGGAAAGCGCCCAGTGGCAAGAGCATGTTCGGCAGGACAAAGAATTAAGAGAAACATACAAGTGAAATACTTTTGTACACTATCTGACAAGAACTATTTAAACCAGGGACTAGCCTTATTAAGGTCCTTGAGAGAGGTAACACAAGGTTCCTTTGAATTAAACTATCTGTGCTTAGACGAGGAAACTTTCACTGCCTTAAAAGACGAGCCTGATGTTCGCCCACACAAACTTGCGGAAGTGGAGGCTTCTAGAGAACAAATTTTAAAGTTTAAAAAATCTAATGCCTATCCTGATTACTGCTGGTCTCTTGCTTCTACTTTTTGCAGATACTTATTAGAACAGGTTGATCTTCCCCATGTTCTTTATGTAGACTCAGATATCTATTTTTACAAGGACCCCCAAATCATTTATGATGAGCAGGGTGACAAAAGCGTTGGAATCATCAGGCATAGACACAATACAGCATCCTCTCCTGATGGAGAATTCAATGTAGGGATTGTTTATTTTAAGAATGATGATGTGGGTACTTCTTGTCTACAGTGGTGGAATGATTGCGTACTAGAGGGGAACAGACCAGACCTCGCTACTTGTGGAGATCAGAAATACCTAGAAGAGTTTGTCCCTATGTTTGGCGATAGTGTTTGTGTCCTTGATAAAACCTTTGCTCATGGAGCCCCATGGAACTTTAGATTGTATGTCTATGATGATTACTATTCTGACGGGACTGTGGTGTGGGGAGATAAGCAGCAACCATTAGTTTTCAACCACTTCTCTAGGATAGGAACTGATCCTCCCTCTCCTACACGAGGACAATACCAAGACCACACTTTAAACTACCAAGTATTTAACATTCCCGTAGTTAGAGGATTTTACGAAAGATACCTTATGGAGATAATGAGATGAATGAACTTTACTATATGAATCAAAAGTACGGATCGGACAAAGGGGAACATGGTTATTTGAATCATTACTATGAGTTCTTCAAAGAGCACAGGTATAAAAATTTAAAGATATTAGAGATTGGCATATACAATGGTGCGTCTTTGAGGTTGTGGAAAGAGTTTTTTCCTAATTCAGAGGTTTATGGTATTGATAACCAAACAAAAACCGACGCGGGTGGGGCTTTTTGCAGTGACCTAACTATTGAAGACCTAAACCAAATTGGAGTAAAAACTTTTTTAGCTGACCAAAGCAAAGAGGAGGATTTGGAAGAATTTATCAAGTTTTCTGGTGGGGGTTTTGATATTATCATAGACGATGGATCTCATCAGCAGCAAGACCAGCAGTTATCTCTTGGGGTTCTTTTTCCTTTTTTAAAGAGCGGGGGTATTTATATAATTGAGGACTTGACACTGCCTCATTATGCATGTACATCTAAAAAAGGAAAAACAGGATGGGGTGTGGTTAGGGAAGATCTAACAGATATCACCGCTCATGCCCTTTTTGGTTTTGTTGTAGAAGGTAAAATAAACTCCTTGTATATGAGTGAAGAGAATAAAGAATATTTGAATGAACATGTGCAAAGAACGAGGCACGGTGTTCCGAAAATAGTGGTTGTTTCTGATGCAAATTCGGTGTTCTGTAAGCTGGATAAAAAGTAATATGAAAATTGCTTTCGGGATGATAGTATTTAATGGCGACTTTGTTCTAAAGGAATGTTTAGAGTCTGTCTACCCCTATGCTACCCAAATTCTTATCTCGGAAGGTCCCGTGAGATATTGGCAAGATGAAGGGTTTACTACCTCTACGGATAAGACGAACGAGATCCTAGACAGCTTCCCAGACCCTGAGAATAAGATTACAATTATTCACGGGCAGTTCGAAGGGAAAGATGAAGAGTGTAGAGCGTACATGCCTTACATGAGGGATGATATTGATTATGTATGGAATTTAGATTCAGATGAAATTTATAAACCAGAAGATATAGAAACTATTATTAAAGTTTTAGAAGAAGAACAGTATACTTCTGTCGGAATTAGAAGTTGTTCTTTCTATGGAGGCTTTAATGATTTTATAGGCGGCTTTGAATTAGCTAAAGATAACTTCTTAAGAATATTTAAAGTATATCCCAATGCTACCTGGAAAACCCATCGTCCTCCCACGATTATAGCTCCAGAGGGGACTGTCACTTTTCCTGACAAGCACTTAGATAGTGATACGTTGTGGGAAAAGCACGGGGTTCAGATGTATCATTATTCGTATGTTTTTCCTAAACAGGTAAGGGAGAAGATAGCATATTATAAGGCTAAAGTGAGTAAACATAACTGCCATCCCAATTATTATGAGGAAATATATCTTCCGTGGGTCAAGGGAAATAGAGAAGTTGAATTGGGCTGGCAAGGGGTTCATGAGTTTAGACCTCTGGCTAGGGGAGATGCCTTCACTCAAAAGTTTGAGGGAACTCACCCCAAGGTGATTGAGGACAAGATTGAAGAATTTAAAAACAGAATCCAAGATGAACTATACTGATTCTTGGAAAAATAAGGAAGTTTTTCAAGATCAATTAGCTCTGAATAAAAGAGAGTTAAAATCATATCCTACTCACTGGTGGGAATTTTTAAATATTTTAAAGCACCTAAAAACAAAAAATATCTTGGATGTAGGTTGCGGCGCTGGAGCAATGTCAGAGCTTTGCAGTAAACATCTGCCCGACGTAACCTATGTTGGCATGGACTACTCAGAAGATGCGATTGAAATAGCGAAAAAAGAATGGCCCCAGTATACTTGGTATGTAAAAGATTACTCAGACCTAGATCCATCTTCTGTTTCTGGGTATGACACGCTTCACGCTGGAGCATTTCTGGATGTTCTGCCTAACGGTGATGAGGCGCTAGAGCATCTCCTGTCTTTAGGTGTTCCTAATATTTTTATAGGCAGAGCAAAAATATCGGATAAAGCTAGTTATTATACTACCTATGAGGCTTATAATAAAATAACTACCTACGCCTATCACCACAATCATAAAGGATTGGTTGAGTTAGCCAAAAAGTATGGGTACGGGTGCTTGTTTAGTGGAGATCGAAACCAGTGCAACATAATATTTCAGAAAAACCAGTAGAAGTAGGAGACCCAGCATTCTCCAGAGAAGAGATGCTGGAACATTTAGATGAGTTTGCCGAGATTTACTCACGGAGACCTATTGATGACAATCACGGGGGGATGAAAGCACCCCAAGCTTTTCATGCGTGGTACGTGGCTAAAAAATTACAACCAGTGGCTATAATAGAGAGTGGTATCTGGTATGGGCAAGGCACTTGGTTTTTTGAGCAGGCTTGTCCTGACGCAAAAATCATTTGCATTGATCCCGACATGTCTAGACTAAAATATAAATCAGACAAGGCTCATTATGTTACCCATGATTTTAACATGATTGATTGGTCATCTATTGATCTTGATAGATCTAACATTCTTTGCTTTTTTGATGACCACCAAAACGCTCTATCCCGGCTCCCCAATTTAAAAAAATACGGATTTAAGCATGTAATGTTTGAGGATAATTACCCTGTTGGGCAGGGCGACTGTGTGAGTTTAAAAACAGTTTTAGAGACTAAGGACGATGAAGAAAAGATAGTGAGGGATCATCTGGAGATCTACCAAGAAATGCCTCCCCCTGTCTCAGCCGAAACCACTCGGTGGGGAGATGCTTGGTCTAATTACCCCACATATGATTCTTTGATTACGAATAAAACAGATAAAAATAAGTGCTATTTCGATGGTGCGGAAAATTATACTTGGATCTGTTACGGAAGAATGAAATGAGCGTCCCTGTAATTTTTGTTAGTAAGACCATAGGAATTCCTTGCGCTTATCTCCGAGAAGCGATGTCGGTGGCCTCCAGAGCCAACGAAGAAGTTATCTTACTAGGTGATGAGGGAAACAAAGATTTTTGCGTAGGAAAGTATTTTCCATATGAAGAATACTTGGATTCATACAAAAAGTTTGAATCATTATACGTGCATTTGAGTACTATCCACCCTGAAATAGAAAAGTTTTGTTTTTCGAGGTGGTTTATTATTAGAGAGTTCATGGAACGTAACAAGCTGACGCAGGTACTCCATCTGGACACAGACATTCTTTTTTTTGCAAACAGTAACGAAGAAGGAAAAAGATTTTCGCATCTAGACTGTGCTTTAACTGGTAGAACCTCTGGGCATTCTTCTTACTGGACTTATGAGGGACTATGTAAGTTTTGCGATTATGTTATTGAGTTATACGAAAACAAAGATAACTTTGATTTCCAAAGGCTCGCTTCTATATTTACGTTAAGACAAAAATATGGTTTAGATGGGGGTGTGTGTGACATGAGTGTCCTAGAGCATTATGCTAGATATAAAGCACCTCACTTAGTTGGAGAACTTAGTATAGTGTCCGAAAACTTATATTATGATCATATTATTGGTACTGATGAGGGCTTCACTTTCAGGGATGGAAGAAAAGAATTCGAGTATAGACAGGGCGTCCCCCACGCTTTTCACGAGAAAACGAAAAGATTAATTCCATTTGCTACCATCCATTTTCAAGGCACGCATAACAAGCACTTGATAAAGCATCATCATGATATCTCTCTTCAACATTAATAACTACGTTATAGATACATCTACCTTTTCTAATCTATTACACGACAAAATTGTTGATGATTTTGTAGATGAATTTTGTGAGTATGTTGGAGCAAAGTACGGTTGTGCCCTGAACAGTGCTACAAATGCTATATTTCTTTCAATGGAAGAAAAGTATCAACGTGTAGAAATACCCACGATGATTCCCCCTGTTGTAGGAAATGCTTTAAAATTAGGGGGTAATAAGGTAAAGTTTAATGATAACACTAGCTGGGTAGGTCATTCTTACACCTTACATGATTTTGGAGATTACAAGATAATTGATTCTGCTCAAAGGGTAGACAGGAATCAATTCGCCAGCGAAGCAAATGATGATGATCTTATGATCTTTAGTTTTTATCCAACCAAACCTGTGGGCGGCATGGATGGGGGAATTATTGTATCAAATGATAAACATAAAATAGATTATTTTAAGAACAAATCTTTCAATGGAATGTCTTCAGAGGAAAATAATTGGGAACGCGAGCAAGGATTTATTGGCTGGAAAATGTATATGAATTCTGCTCAAGCATTTGTAGCCCTACAGAATCTGAGAAAGCTAGATGATAAGCGCAATAGACTGGACCAAATTAGAGAGAGATATAATGAGGCTTTCGGGGTGAGTAACACCAGCACCCATCTTTATAGAATTTTTATCAGCTATAGAGATTTTGTGATCAAAGAACTTAAAAAGAACGGCATAGCAGCGGGTATTCATTACAAATGTTTGCACGACTCCCCATTATTTAATACACATCAAAAAGGGCATCTTACTAAGTCTGAGGAAGAGGCAGCATGTACCCTCTCCATACCCTTTCATGAGAAGTTGAAAGAAGACGAAGTGGAGCATATAATATGCAAAATAAGATTATTGACATATTAAAATCTGACGACGGAGCGGCTATAGGTAAAATAGGTTTCTCCGAGATGAAGGTTTTACATTCTGTTTTAACGCAAAGAACTCTTAATCAACAGGAGCTACACGACATTTTTGTTGGTGCAGGAGTATTCCCGCCCACCAGCGACAGCATTAACAAGTTCTGTGAAGAAATGAGGTTGTGCTTGGGCGGCGTTGATGTTTTAGCTAAAATGAGAATTGATCCCTCTCAGGAGGAGTTGGTTATAGATACTTTCTCTCCACAATCTGAGGAGATAGAGCTTAGGGAGATTGAGCCTTATTATTGGGATAACCCCTGGAGTGAAGCTTTAGAAAACAAAAAAGTCTTGATCATATCCCCGTTTGTAGACACTATGCAGAAGCAGTATAAAAAGCGACAGCATCTTTGGACTGACACAAGGGTTCTTCCAGAGATGACCCTTAGCCATATGAAAGTTCCTTTGTCCCATTATATTAAAGAATCTCCGTATTCCTCTTGGGCTGAGACGTTGGATGAGTTAAAATACCAAATGTCAAAAGTCTCCTTCGATGTTTGTCTTATTGGGGCTGGGGCTTGGTCGCTACCTTTGGCTCATGAAGCTAAGACTTTAGGTAAGATAGGAATCCATATGGGTGGCCCTTTGCAGGTTTTATTTGGGATAAAGGGAAAAAGATGGGATTCCCATGAAGTTATTTCTGCTTTCTACAATGATTTTTGGGTAAGACCCTCGAAGTCCGAAACACCTTTACAGTCTGCTGCCGTAGAGGGAGGCTGTTACTGGTAATGTATATTCACAGTTTAGAAAAATTTGATGATGAGAGAGGTTCTTTGTTTCCTTATTCATTTACCTCTTTTACCCCTAAACGATTGTTTATAGTTTCGGGTGTTCCCAAAGGAGAAACACGAGGAGGCCACGCGCACTATGAGACGGAGCAGTTTTTAATTTGTCTGAGGGGAAGTATTGAAGTTTTACTTCATGATGGAAAAAAAGAGGTCTCTAAAATTTTAAAGCCCATGCAGGGGATTCATGTTCCTAACCTTATGTGGGATTCACAAATATTTAAGACAGGAGATGATCTTCTCTTAGTTTTAGCTTCTACCGACTATGATAGAAAAGATTACATTGAATCTCTGTCTGTTTTTATGGAGTTAATTAGTAGAACATGAAAAATCGTATTTTGATTATTGGCAACAAGCCCTATACTAAAATTTCTTTAGATCAAACTATAGATACATTTCCTATTAATTACAGATTAAATCTGTCTCTTCCTAATAATAACAATGGCACTAAATATAACCATTTAGGAGTATGCAGTCATTTACGGGACAACCTCCTCCCCAAGCCCTCCATATCGACGGTCTGCGCCTCCTCGATCCTGGTAAAGGTGACCCCTCCCATCCCCCCTGGGGAGTGGTTTATTAATGAATATATCCATGCTTATAAAGAGGATTATTTAAGAGCATATGTGAAGAGATGGAATGCAGAAGCCTCACGAGCATTTCAAAGTAAATTTTTTGTTAAACCAGACATGCATAGGTTCAATGCATATCTAGGGGAAGAAGGTAGTCCTTATAAGTTT
>Ga0207887_1000208_pt1 | contig 11667 bp, 7 predicted proteins | sample LinPmetageLP38_FD_184051 | JGI IMG/M metagenome (GOLD analysis project Ga0207887, IMG submission 184051) | Marine viral communities from the Pacific Ocean - LP-38 (SPAdes) | ecosystem: Environmental > Aquatic > Marine > Oceanic | place: Pacific Ocean | collected 2010-06-15 | reverse complement strand
CCTCACTTGTGTCCGCGCTGGCAAATCTATGCCATTCGCCCGTGAAGAAATGAGCGCCATTGATAAAGCACCTATCAAATCTCCTGTCGCCGTCAACTTTATGGGCTTAACCACTGATGAACAGGCTGACCGCAAGCATCATGGTGGCCCACTCAAAGCCGTGCATCAGCTAGCGCCTGCAACATATGAAAGAATCAATGCAGAATTCAGTTTAAAGGTTCGCGTCGGTACGCTAGGAGAAAACCTTACGACTGAAGCTATCAATGGTCTGCCTGAAATGACCGAATCTATGGTTTGTATTGGCGATGTTTTTCAATATGGTGGGCATTCTGGAAACGGTCAAGACATTAGTAATGATGATGCTAGCGTTCAGTTACGTATCGTCCAACCGCGACGCCCCTGCTACAAAATCAACGACCAAATTGGCCAATTTACCAAAGTACCAAATATCGCGGCATGGGTCAGCAAGCAAGGTATCTCTGGCTGGTATTTCCAAGTCGTCCGTGATGGCATTATAGAAGCTGATTTACCCGTATATTTGATTGAGCGCCCTTATCCGTTTGCGACATTAAAGACGTTATGGCAATTGGCCAATTCTAAAGAGAAATATGATGCAGATACTATTGAACCGTGGCTCGCGATTGACTGTTTAGAGGACAGTTGGAAAAAGGTTCTGGCTAAAAAAATCCAACAGGATTGAAAAGGTAACACTCAACAAAAACCTTTAATATGACTTTTCTATTTATAAAAGATAGCCACTACCCTGCGTAATGGCGTCACAAGGTTTTTCATGTTCTATGTCAGTTCCATAATAAACACTCTCTCCTTCTACATCTTTGATCGTGAAGGAGCACTCCATGAGTGAACAGACAGGAAGTATCAGCTACCTACAAGCGATAGCGATTAGCGTTGGTGCGATCATCGGCTGGGGCGCTTATGTCATGCCAGGCGATTTGTTTTTGCCACAGTCACAGCTATTAGGCTCTTCTGTTGCTATTATTATCGGTACTTTAGCCATCTATATGGTTGCGCGTGCCTATATTAATTTGCTGACTCAAACGCCAGAAAACGAGTCAGGCGGTATCTATTGGATTGAAAAATACATCAATCGCAAGCATGCCTATATCTATGGTTGGGGCGTCACGATAGGCTATATCTCTATTATCGCGCTCAATATATCAGCCGTCGCTTTGCTACTGCGCTATCTGTTACCTAGCGGCTTACAATTAGGCTATCTGTATACGATTGCTGGTTGGGAAGTCTACGCCAGTGAAGTGTTCTTATGCAGCGCGGCTATTATTTTATTCAGTTATATCAATCTAAAAGGTGTACGAGTCGGCGCAAAAATCCAACTCTATATCGCCCTCTTTATGATTCTATCAGTCACCGCGCTGTTTTTTGCCTCACTTTGGATGACACCAACGAACCAAGCATTTTTGCCAACTGATATGTCTAGCGGCTCTATTACCAGTCTGGCATGGTTACCTATCTTGGCCGTTATGCCGTGGGCGTATGTTGGTTTTGAGACCACACCGCAGATTTCAAAAGCGATTAGTGATTCAAAAACCAAGACCAAAAGTATTATCCTAGTTTCACTCATCGCTGGTGTGTTGTTTTACTTTTTAATCAACTACTTTACCGCGCTAAACATGAGCTTTGACTATCAAGCGATTAAAGACAGCCATTGGGCGACAGGTGAAGGCATAGACAATCGGATTGGTAGCATCGGCATTTGGCTGCTATCGATCGCTATGATTGGCTCGATAATGAGCGGTATCAATGGCTTTATATTGTCATCGGTTAAGCTCTTAGAGTCTATGGGCGATACGTCATTATTGCCCAGTGTATTTACGGATAAACACAACCAATTTAGTAAGCAAAAGACCGTTATATTGATATGTTTGGTGTGCCTACTCTCTCCTTGGCTAGGTAGAAATTATCTACTCGATATCGTGACAATGGCGTCCTTGGGCATCACCGTTGGCTTTGCTTATGTCACGACCGCCGACCTCATCAATGAGCGAAAAAAGAAACAGGCAGGCTTGCTAAATTATCTCTCTGTATTAATCAGTGTGGTCTTTATATCGCTATTGCTACTACCATTTTCACCAGCGGCGCTGTCATTCAATGCTTATGTCTTGCTGGGATTCTTTATTCTGCTTGGGGCAATTGGTTATAAAAAAATCGCAGTCAATCCTAATGTTAATTGAACATAAATAGCATTTGCTAGTTGTGCACAATAAACATCAAACGCAAACGAAGCTATAACCGCAACTCTTCCTATATAGAGCATTTCATGGCAAAAAATATTTCCTCGATGGCATTGGCATCAGTACTAGTATCATGCTCCATGCTATTGCTCGTTGGCTGCGTAACAACGTCAGCGCCGCGTTATGTCATCGACAGCGATAGCTACCAAGCGACTGGCAAAAGCGAGCGCATTAAAACCATCGTCCTGCACTATACGGTCTCTGATAATGAGCGCTCGATAAAGACATTGACCACGGGCAATGTGAGCGCGCACTATCTAGTATTAGACAACGACGACAATAAAATCTATAACTTAGTGCCAGAGAGCGAGCGCGCATGGCATGCAGGTGATGGCGGCTTTGCAGGACGGACGATATTAAACGATACCTCTATCGGTATCGAGATCGTCAATAGTGGCATCAAGCCTGAATATCGAGACGCACTAAAAAATGGCACGCTTGATTATCATCCTTATGAGCATTATGTGGCATTTGATGAATTGCAGATTAAAAAAGTCGCACAACTGGTGCAGGATATCGCCACGCGCTATGACATCTCACCAAAGAATATCATCGGTCACTCCGATATGGCACCCTCGCGCAAGATAGACCCCGGTGCAAAGTTCCCGTGGGAGCGGCTATATTTCGATTACGGTATCGGCGCTTGGTATGATGAGTTTGATAAGCAGTTCTTTATGAACCAAGATGGATTTGCATCGGCCACGATACCTGAGATCAAGCAAGCGTTTCGCAAATATGGCTATCAAATCAACGATACCGATACGTGGGACAAGGCCAGTCGCGATGTCGTCTATGCGTTTCAGCTGCACTTTAGAGCGCAGCAACCAACGGGGAATATGGATAGCGAGACCTATGCGATATTGCAGGCACTAAATAAAAAGTATGCTGGTCGGGATGATTTTTATTGAAGAATACAGACTATCAGGAGACATAAGTCATGAATAATTCTCAAAAAGATGAGCAAGACGATCTGCAACAGTATCTAGAAGAAAAAGCCAAGCAAGAGCAGGAAAAGAAAGAGGAACAAGAACCTGAGCCGCTCTCTGCCTATGATGCTTGTGTGCTAAAGGAAAGTGCCAAGATTCATGAGTTGATCGCTGAGGCTCAGAAGCGTCCCAAAGATGACTAACTGGATAGACGATAGTTAAAGATCAATATTATAAAAATGCGCAAGTTGATGTCTTATGTTTTGAGACATAGCTAAGCCGCTATGAGATCAACACTACAACTAAACAGCACTATATCACTTTATAAAAGAAGGCCTATCTACCGACTATTTAGGCTATTTATTGCGATAGGCTAATGATAAAATCACCGCTCACAAGGTTATAGATAGTATCACTGCTCGCACCATCTCATTGGCTTCCCGCATCTTTGGTTTTATCGTTGATTTTAATGATGGCTAAGATGCTGCGCAGATTCGATATCCTAGCTCTATTACCAATATCTTTATTATCAAACAAACACCAATAATACTAAAAAAGGAATATTTATGTATCAAGACTTTCAAAAACACCTACAGCAAGAAGTCAGCGATATACGCGAGGCAGGGCTGTATAAAAACGAGCGCGTTATTACCTCTCCGCAAGATGCGCTCATCAAGATCGCCGATGGCCGTGAGATGCTTAACTTCTGTGCCAATAATTACCTTGGACTGTCTGACCATCCTGAGATTAAAAAGGCGGCTATTGGGGCCATTGAAAACTCAGGTTATGGCATGTCATCGGTGCGTTTTATCTGTGGTACGCAAGATCTGCATAAGCAATTAGAAGCAGCGATCTCTAAGTTTTTTAATACCGAAGATACGATTCTTTATGCGGCCTGTTTCGATGCCAATGGCGGTGCCTTTGAACCACTGCTAACTGCTGAGGATGCCATTATTTCTGATTCGTTAAATCATGCTTCAATCATCGATGGTGTACGCCTGTGTAAAGCCGCACGTTATCGCTATGCCAATGCAGATATGCAAGATTTAGAGACGCAATTGCAAGCGGCGCAAGCACAACGTTTTCGTTTGATTGTCACCGATGGTGTGTTTTCGATGGATGGTAACGTGGCGCCAATGGATGAGATTTATGCGTTGGCACAAAAATACGATGCCATGGTCATGATTGACGAGTCGCATTCAGCAGGCGTGGTCGGTCGCACTGGTGGCGGCGTGACTGAATTGTTTAATCTGCGTGGTGATATTGAGCTGATCACTGGCACTTTGGGCAAGGCATTTGGTGGTGCTATTGGCGGCTTTACCACAGGTAAAAAAGAAATCGTTGAGATGCTGCGTCAACGCTCACGCCCATATCTGTTTTCAAATTCTATTCCTCCTATGGTGGCTGCCGCTGGGGTAAAAGCGTTTGAAATGCTCTCGCAAGATAATACTCTACAAGATAAATTGCATGAAAATACCGCCTATTTTGTGAAGCAAATGCAAGATGCAGGCTTCGATATCAAACCTACCGAATCGGCCATTTGTGCTGTGATGCTCTATGACGCCAATGTCTCCCAGCAAATGGCAGATGAACTGCTTAGCGAGGGCATTTATGTGATTGGCTTCTTTTACCCTGTCGTACCCAAAGACGAGGCTCGCATTCGTGTCCAGCTCTCTGCCGCCCATACTCGCGAGCAGCTCGACCAGTGTATCGCCGCCTTTATCAAAGTCGCCAAGCAAATGAAAGTGATTGATTAAGCGTCATTCGGTATTTGTTCGGTATTCACTCGCTAGATTCAACCATTAAGTACAACACCGTTAAATAAGAGAAAAGTATGAAAGCACTGGTTAAAGCCCATGCCAAAAAAGGCATTTGGATGCAAGACATGCCAGAACCTACGGTTGGCATCAATGACGTTAAAATAAAAATTAAAAAAACCGCCATTTGTGGTACAGACTTGCACATTTATAAGTGGGATGAGTGGTCAGAAAGAACCATCAAGACGCCGATGATCATCGGGCACGAATACGTCGGTATCATTAGCGAAATGGGCGATGGTGTAAAGCACTTTGAAGTGGGCGACCGAGTCACTGGCGAAGGACATATCGCTTGTGGGCATTGTCGCAACTGCCGCCGTGGCAAGCTCCATGTGTGCGAGAATACTATAGGCGTGGGCGTAAATCGCGATGGCGCGTTTGCCGAATATTTGGTGATACCTGCCGATAATGTCATCAAACTCGATGAGCGTATCAGCGATGAGATGGCCGCCATTATGGATCCCTTTGGCAACGCCACTCATACTGCCCTTTCATTTCCTGTGCTTGGTGAGGATGTGCTAATCACGGGTGCAGGACTGATTGGTTCTATGGCAACAGCGATTTGCCGATTTGCCGGAGCACGTAATATCGTGGTCAGTGATATCAGTGATTATCGCCTAGAGCTTGCCAAAAAAATGGGCGCGACGATGACCATCAACCCAGCCAAAGGTGAAACCATCAAAGGTGCCATTGCTGAGTTAAAAATGCACGGCTTTGATATTGGGCTTGAGATGTCAGGCTCGCCTCAGGCCTTTGATTCGATGATTAGCAATATGTATAACGGCTCTAAAATTGCGCTCTTGGGTATTTTACCTAACACCACCACGGTGGATTGGAGCAAGATTATCTTTAAGGCGTTAACCCTAAAAGGCATTTATGGGCGTGAGATGTGGGAGACGTGGTATCAGATGGAGCAAATGCTGATCAGCGGTATTGATTTGTCACCTATCATTACCCATCGCATGCATATTGATGATTTTCAAGAAGGCTTTGATATCATGGAAAGCGGGCAATGCGGTAAGGTAATTTTAAGCTGGGATTGATGTTTGTGATTCAGCATTTAAGGAGTTGTGGTTAGCCTTTAAATTATCACGACTTATAAAACGGCGCTGATTTCAGTGCCGTTTTTTTTGGGTATTAGAAAGTGATAAGATTCATGAGTTGATTGCTGAGGCTAAAAAATTTTGAAATATACATAGTTCGGTAAAAACATATTAGCTTTCATTTTTAGAGGGATTTCTTAACTATTTCAGTTACGAAAGCTATGTATTGTCTCATACCTTCTCTTTTACTATTTACCTGATCATTTTTAAAAACGTTATATCTTACTCAGCTCTTTTAACGCAGATATCGCCTGCTCCGCCTTATCATCCGACACAAATATATGGTCATGATAATAGGCAGCGATCACATTGGCACTGATACCTTTTGAGGTCAGTTTGGTTGCTATTGCTGCGGTTAGACCTACCGCTTCTAGGCTTGAATGCACCGTCAGAGTGATTTGCTGAAACACGCCTTCATACTGTAAACCTGCTTCGTCAGCTTTGTCTTTTGTTAACACCAGAGTCAGCCCTTCTGACTCTATAAACGTCGCTATTGGCGCTAGGTTTACGTATTCAGCCAATTGACCTTTTACGGTACAAAACACGAATAATTCATCAACCAGTGCTGGCTGCATCGAACTCAATAGCTCATTGATATCTGTAATTCCTGACATTTTATTCTTACTTATTTTGCTTAATGCTAATCTTTATTGACTGGAATTTTAGCATGGGTGTCATTACTTGTACCCGTGAAAACACGATATAAACGCTAGCCTTTATTTCCAAACACTCAAATCTTAAACACAAAAAAGGTGAGCCTAAGCCCACCTTTTATTTTAAACAACAGCTATCTCAAACTATAAGCAATTACTAGAGGTCTGAGTAGCGACTAGCGCAACCAAGCACGAGCGTTGCGGAACATACGCATCCACGCGCCGTCTTCGTCCCACTCTTCTGGTTTCCAGCTGTGGTTATAAGCTTTTAGGTTACGCTCAGGATGCGGCATCATGATAGTGACGCGACCATCAGTGCTACATAGACCCGTGACACCGCCGAGCGAACCATTTGGATTGAGCGGATACGTCTCAGTTGGATGACCTTGGCTGTCGACATAACGCATCGCCAGCTGACCGTGTTTTGCCATACCGTCGATTTCGTTGTTGTCTAGCGTGGCATAACCTTCACCATGCGCCACAGCGATTGGCAAGATACTGTCTTGCATGCCTTTGAACAGGATCGACTTGGTACGCTCGACTTTTACGTTGACCGTACGCGCTTCAAATCGAGCTGATTTGTTCGCGACGAAACGTGGGAAGTTTTCTGCACCTGGGATAAGGTCTTTTAACTGAGCCATCATCTGACAACCGTTACAAACACCTAGTGAGAAGGTATCTGGACGGGCGAAGAAGCGGACAAACTGCATGCGTAGCTCGTCATGGAACAAGATGGAGTTCGCCCAGCCAGAGCCTGCGCCCAGTACATCACCATAACTAAAGCCACCACAAGCGACCAGTCCGTCAAAATCACGTAGATTGATACGGCCACTGAGTAGATCACTCATGTGTACATCGACAGCTTCAAAGCCAGCTTGGGTAAAGCCTGCTGCCATCTCTGTCTGACCATTGACGCCTTGCTCACGCAAGATAGCGACTCTTGGTCTGCTGTTATCAGAATCAGCGCGACTGTTTACATACGGCTCTTCAACCTTTTGATTGAGATCAAAGTTTGGCGCAGCGATCAGACCTTTATGGCTCGCATCAGCAATCAAGTCATACTCTTGCTGTACGCACGCTGGATTGTCACGGCGGCGCGCGATTTGATAGCTGACCTGAGTCCACGCTTGCTGTAATTCGGTACGGCTAAAGCGTAAAGTGTCGGCACCCATGAGCGTTGGCGTTTGGATAAGTAGGCTATCTTCTTCCGAGCTTTGACCCACGAGGCTGAGCATATCAGCAACGTTAAACTCTTCTGCCAATTGCATGAGAGCAGCGACGTTTTCTGGTAATACTTGGATGACGGCACCCAGCTCTTCACTGAACAGCTGACCGAGTAAGTTATCATCGGTCAATGACAGCTTGATACCTTGACGGCTGGTGAACTGCATCTCAGCGATGGTCGCTAGTAGACCACCATCACCGATATCGTGATAGGCGCTGATGACGCCTTGCTCATTGCCTGCTTGGATAAAGTTAAAGAAGTCGACCAAATCGCTTGGCTGCGCTAAATCTGGGCACTCATTACCCAATTGGCTCAGCGTTTGCGCAAGAATTGAACCGCCTAGACGTAGCTTGCCTTTAGACAAGTCAATACGGTAGAACGCGCTGTCGCCATTGATCAGCTCAGGGGTTAGCGTTTTTGCGACGTCAACGACAGGGGCAAATGCCGTCACGACCAAGCTCATTGGCGACACAACGGACTTATCTTGATTTTCACCACTCTCGTTATCAGTCCAGTTAGCACGCATCGATAGCGAGTCTTTACCAACTGGGATAGCGATACCCAGTGCTGGGCAAAGCTCTTCACCGACGGCATGTACCGCGTCGAACAATGCAGCATCTTCTACGTCATCACCACACGCAGCCATCCAGTTCGCCGACATGGTGATATCAGACAATTGAGCGATACGCACACCAGCGATGTTAGTAATTGCTTCACCGACTGCTAGACGCGCAGAAGCTTTTGGACTGATAAGCGCAACAGGCGTACGCTCGCCGACACTCATGGCTTCGCCAGTCATTGGCTGACCATCTAGCGCCACCAAGCCAGAAGCGGTCACCGCACAATCTGATACAGGCACTTGATAGCGACCCACATACTGATCACGCACGACCATACCAGTGATAGAACGATCACCAATGCTAATCAAGAATGATTTGCTAGCGACAGTTGGGTGACGCAATACATCGGTGATTGACTCAGCTAGATTCACATCACCAAGCTCTAATGCTGGTAACGTGCTCTCGGTACGCTCAAAGCTGCGTTGCATTTTCGGTGTACCGCCGAGCAGTACTTGCATCGGCATATCGACTGGTTGCTCAGTTAATAGCTCATCATCAACGATTAGCTGACGGATATCCATCGCCTCGCCCAAGATGGCATACGGGCAGCGCTCACGGGCACAGATGGCATCGAACTGATCTTTGCTCTCTGGGCGAATCGCGAGGACATAACGCTCTTGCGCTTCGTTTGACCAGATGGCCATTGGCGACATGCCAGCTTCTAATGATGGAATCTTACGCAAGTTTAGATGCGCGCCCATTTCATGGTCATTGACCAGTTCTGGCATCGCGTTAGACAGACCACCTGCCCCAACATCATGTAGTGAGACAATTGGGTTGCCGTCTTTACTGTTATTGCTTACATCGACATCATCACCCGCTAGTGCCCAACAGCGATCAAGGACTTCTTGGCAACGACGCTCCATCTCAGCGTTATCGCGCTGAACTGAGGCAAAATCCAAACCTTCATCAAGGTCACCACTATCGACCGACGATGCGGCACCGCCGCCCAGACCGATTTGCATCGCAGGGCCACCAAGGACGATGAGCAAATCACCTTTTTTGATTGCATTTTTTTCAATCAGGTTGCGTTTGATATTGCCGTAACCACCTGCCAACATGATTGGCTTGTGATAGCCGCGCATCTCGCTACCGTCTTTTGCCACAGAGGTATCTAGCTGAAAACTACGGAAGTAACCGCACAGATTTGGACGACCAAATTCGTTTGAAAAATTGGCACTGCCTAGTGGCGCTTCGGTCATGATCTCAAGGCTGGTTGCCATACGATCTGGCGTGCCATAATCCTGTGTGCTCAATTGACCTGACTGCTCCCACTTTTCGCTAAGCTCTGGGATATGCAAATGTGACACATGGAACCCTGTTAGACCCGCTTTTGGCTTGCCGCCGCGACCAGTTGCGCCTTCGTCACGAATCTCACCGCCAGCACCTGTTGCCGCACCCGAATACGGGGCAATTGCCGTTGGATGGTTATGCGTCTCAACTTTCATTAAGATATCGATGTTCTCTTGATGAAAGTCGTAAGGATGGATTGAGTTGGCATCCATCGCGTCGGTTGGGATAGGATAAAAACGCATGCCATCAGACCCTGCCATCACAGCAGCGTTGTCTTTATACGCTGACAAGATACCTTGTGGGTTCGACTGGTACGTGTTTTTAATCATTTGAAACAGTGATTTTGTCTGCACTTCACCATCGACTGTCCATTGGGCATTGAAGATCTTATGACGGCAATGCTCTGAGTTGGCCTGTGCAAACATCATCAGCTCAACGTCCGTTGGGTTGCGTTTCAACTCATTGACATAGGCGTTCATTAAATAATCAATATCTTCACTTGATAACGCAAAGCCGAACTCTGTATTGGCAGACTCTAGCGCTGCCTGACCTTGTCCTATTACATCTATATGGTTCAGTGGTGCTGGCGCTTGATCATCAAACAATTTGCTGACATCGCTCAAGTCATAGACCAAGCTCTGAGTCATACGGTCAAACAATAACTGCTCGGCGTCTACTGGTAGTTTTTCGCCTGCGTCACCGTCTATTTTTTCATCGAGGGTTAACGTATAGACGACGACACGCTCAACACGATTGATCTCGATTTCACAGTTATTAAAGATATCTGTCGCTTTACTTGCCCATGGCGATATCGTACCAAAACGTGGCCCAACGATGACTTGTAGTTGGTTGTCTTGCGGCGCATTTAGCGTTGCTGACTGGTCAACTGCCAGTAAATCTAGCGCTTTTTTATGTTCATCACCAGATAGCTCTCGTGATAGCACATACACTTGCTGAGTACTTATTTGACTGACATTTAGCTCGGTTTTTTGCTGAAACTGACTGATGAGTTGCTGCGTCTGAAAATCGGTAAGAAACGGTTGTCCGGCGATGGTCATCATAAAGGCATAATCCGTAAGATCAAGGCATCTCTGCCATGCTAAGTAAATGGTCTGGGTATTATAACAAGAAGACCTGTAATAAGCAGGTCTAAACCAAGATAAATTGCCGATAAGTTGCATTCTATCGCGACTTACTATTTGCGAATCGATAATTCAAAAAAGTATCTTTTTAAGTCGTTTTTTAATTGTCTATCGAAAAATAGAACGCTCAAATCTACGCTGTCACAATTTTTACCTAACCTTCATATTCCTTACAAACACTCACATCGCATTACTGGGAACCTATATAAATGTAGGGTCACAACTCTGTATTCTAGTCTCAGTTGTTAAGGCGACGATGGCGTTTAACTTTTTGATTTATTCGATGGTTAGACATATCTAGCCTAAAGAAAAATTACTATAAATAATCAACTGTTCAATTCGGCTAATTAAAACAACGCTATATAAGCCCAATTAAAACACTATAAAAAAGGAAATTTATTATGAATAGACAAGATCATATCGATAAAGTACAAGAACTGGTAAAAGAAGTGAAATTTGCTATGATGACCACTCGTACTCACGAAGGCCATTTACATGCCTGCCCAATGACCACTAGCGAGACAAGCATTGGCGCAAAAGAAATTTGGTTAATTGGCGATAAGACTACCGAAACCATCAAAGATATCGAAAAAGACCCACAAGTAAACTTGGCCTATG
>Ga0207887_1000205_pt1 | contig 11749 bp, 20 predicted proteins | sample LinPmetageLP38_FD_184051 | JGI IMG/M metagenome (GOLD analysis project Ga0207887, IMG submission 184051) | Marine viral communities from the Pacific Ocean - LP-38 (SPAdes) | ecosystem: Environmental > Aquatic > Marine > Oceanic | place: Pacific Ocean | collected 2010-06-15 | reverse complement strand
GAAATAATCTTCGATCCAGATAGATGTGTTCGAATAGCTAATCAGTTAATTGCAGATCCTAATGTCGAAAGTCGATTCAAGAATTTAGCTAAGTGGCATTTAGGTTCTAATGTTCCATGTGATACTTTCTTCAATGATGTTTCGTATGCAGCTAATCTGAATCAAATTTCTGGTGTAACTCAACGACAAATCCAGTTAGAAGCTTTAGGTCTAGCATCTGAAGACATTAGCAGGTCCTTGCAAGAAGAAGCTAATGTTCGCGAATCTCAACGGTCTGAAGATATTAATTATATCACTGAAGTTAATTCCAGACTTTCTGATGATGTGGTAAATTTGGGTGAAGCTTCGTTAAGTCTTCAACAACAAATACAAGATTTAGGAAATTCAATTAAAGAAGGTCAAGAAGGTGACTGTGCATGGTATAATGTTCCATGTCATTTAGAAAATTTCAAAGGTCAAGTAGGAACTGTAGCTATTGTAGGTGCAGTAGGTTTAGCTGCTTATTTTTTAATTAAAAGAAGGCGATAAAATTGGAAGCTACTGGATATTTTTCACCGCAAGGTTCACTAGATGGAATAGTAACTATTGTAGGAACTGATGCAGTTCAATTTGCAGACCTTTTAGCTTATGCACCTTCTGGAAGATGTTTTTTTTCTGGTTCAATAATCAATATGACACCACAAGAATGTAGGCTACAAATAACTACAGAAGGTTTTCAAAATGTAATAATTTCAGTTCCAGAATATGGTGGCATACACTTCAAAAAGCATCCTATGACTTCAATTAGAGTAGCGGTAAATGGAACTGTTAGAATGAAAGGTTTTGGATTTATTGTAGATGAGCAAACTGTAGAAGATTTTGCTATGTTATTAGCTAACGAAACTATTGAAGTGCAAAATGATTTAGGAAGAAATAACACTTATGGAAATTATACACATACAGATGTTTCAACTGCAGTTACAACTACTGCAGCTACACCTGCTACTGGTTTTACTTTAAGACTTTACAAAGCTATGTTAAGTACGCAAGGTGCAGCTAGACCGATTCTGCAGTGGACCGATTCAGACGGAACTTCGAATGTAAATATTATTGGCGGTCCTAATTATGGTGCAGAAGGTTCATGGATATGGGATTTCGGTGATCGTGGTCTGCATTGTCCTAACGGTGTAGGCGGTCTGCTAAGAGTAGTATCAAATAACACTGCAGTTCTAGACCTGGATGTCATAACAAGGGATGATTAGATGTCTGGTGGAATGATAACTATCTCAACTGGTAGTTTTGCAGATGCGGTCATGACCACGAACGGTGACATGGTAGATTTTCGTAGCGGTGCGCGGTCCAGGTTAGCTATTGGTGCAGAAAATTCTGTGCTTACGGTCCAAAGTTCTTTACCAGAATGGACTGCAGCTACTAATGTAATAGGTCAGCAAGATTTGACAGTTCCGTCTTCAGCTATGTGGACTACAACAACTGCAGGTGCAGAATTTTTATCAACAGAAGTAGGAGCTGATAAACCCATGTATCAGACTTTTGATTTTGATCAATCAACAGAAGAACATGTTCAGTTCACTATTCCTATGCCAAGAAATTATAATAATGGAACAATTACTGCCAGATTCTACTGGTTAGCTAGTAGCAGTTCTGGTGATGTTGTATGGTCTTTAGCTGGAACAGCTTTTGATGATGATGATCCTATAGATGCTAGTTTTGGAACAGAACAGACTACGACTTCTACTATGACCGCTACTAATGATGTGAATGTCAGTGATTTTACTACTGCTATGACATTAGCTGGAACACCTGCAGACGGAGCTATGCTTCAATTTCAAGTTTCAAGAAATGCAGGTGCAGGTGGTGACACATTAGCTGCAGATGCAAAATTATTTGCTATAGTTTTTACATACACATTAGATGCAGCTACAACATGAATATAGATAAATTAATTGATATTAATTTGGCAATAGAAAATAATGAATTGCCAATAATTACAGGTGGTAAGCTAGAAGGAAAAACGGGGCATCAATCAAAATGGAATGGAAATAAAATGCCTAAGAATATAGCAGACCATGAAACAAAACAAAACGAAAAATTTCTTGATAATTATCTGTGTATAATTGAAGATACATTGACACCTAAACAATTAGAGCAGTTTGTCGATTATCAAAACTGGAATTTTAAACATGGTATGGGTGAATTAACAGAAAGAGCTGGAAGAAATTATGTGGATAGTGCTGAACACTGGAAAGAAGGTTTATTCAATTCATGTGAATGTAAAGAAAAAAGACAGATTGAAAAATTAGTAAGAGAATCATTAATCGGAATAAATAATTTTGGTGTATTTCCTAATAACTGGACTGGTTTAATTCCGCAACATACTAATTTTTCTTACCAGGCTTTAGTTACATTTTCTAATGCCAGTATTAATCGCGGTTCTGGATGTGAAGATGCAACAAGCGAAATAGGTGACTGGGAAGATCCAGCTTATGGTTTTGGTGGCGGTGTGATTCATTTTACTGGTTTTGGTTCTGGTATAAGTGGCGGTGTATCTGCAGGTGTAAATTATAATACAATGAAAACTTATTTCACTGCAGGTGAATTAATGGGGAATGATATTTGGGCATGTATGTATGATTCGGATAGTCTAAGAGTTGGTGACGGAACAGCTACATCAACAAAAGCCATTAACACACCAGTAACATGGTCTGCTGGTGTTGATTTGGGTGTGTTGTGTACTGGTGATGCAACGATACGAGCTGGACTAGGAAATATTACTGGACTATTAACTCAACGAACCGATAAGGCAGGTGCTACTTCCTTCGCTGATAGAACATGGTCTGGAGCTCCAATGGATACTGATTTTTACACTAGAACTAGCGATAATTATTTGTGTCGAGGATGGAAATTTTCTTTCGTGTGATTAATTATGGAAAAAATTCTTAAAGAATCATTATATGATAACTGGAATAGATTTGACTTATGAAATACAAAACTAATTTCTATCAAGGGAAAAAAGGTAATGCGATTAAAGGCGGTGCTACATTGATAATTGATGTTCCAGGTGCTACAGTTCTTACTGGAATTTTGGCTAAAAGGTATGGCCCGTTTAAGAAATTTGTGCAGGTGCAACAAGGAACGGACCAGCTAAAGTTTCTACTGAAGAAAAAAAGAAAAGGAAAAACAGTTCCGTTTAGTTCTGGTAAATACGAATTAACTATCCGCGCTTTTGATAAGAAGAATCGCGGTTCTGGATGGAAGGATGTGTTCTGGATTGATTAATGCAGGTGCAGTAATGGATGCTAGTAGTGGTATATGGTCCAAACATGGATGGAATAATGCAGATGATGTAATTCATTCCGTTTTAGGATGTGAACTACTAGATGCACTTCCTGGTCTAATGTCTATTACACCTTCAGAACTGGACCAGTTAACTAATGAAAATTATCATACAGACCGCGAAGTAATTGAATCACTTCAAAAAGAATATGAAGACTTTAAGAAAATTGAAAAGGAAATAGAATTTAGGAAATTTAGGAAGTGCTAAAGATGGTCACACAAACAGAAGTTAAAGACGTTCTGAATAGTCAAGGTGAATTTATGACTAATATTTTGATTCAACAAGCTTCTTTCTTATCAGACAATGTTCAGTGTTCTGCAGTAACCAGGTCATGGCATGAAGCGGATGTAGCTGCCTTCCTGGATGATTATTATAATTATATTATGAAGACTGAATCAGGGCGTGAATTCATGTATGAACATGCAGAACGAACTGGAACGAAGAAAAAATCCAAGAGGATAAAACCTGGAAGGTGAAAATTATGGGAAGAACACAACAGATAGCTAAATTCAAAAAAGCTGTAAAGGCATGTAAAGGAAAAACTAGAACTGCCTTCAGAAGCTGCATGAGAACAAAACTATCTAAGAGAAAATAAAATGGTAATGGAAAAATTTCGTGGTGGTTATCGTGAAAAATTCGAAGAAGCTAAAGGACCTTTTGAAAGAGATAGTGCAGGTAATCTGATGCTCTTTTGTGATAAGGACCTATACAGATTCCCATATGATAAGGCTAGACAAAAAGAACTGTATGGTAGGACCTTTACCAAAAAAGAAGCTCGAGAATATGAAGATCTTTTTGTTATAGCTAATTTATGTCAGTGCGGTGAACCTATGGATTATTTTTCTAAGGACCTAAGAATCACAGATAAGAGAACTGGTAATGTTGAATATTTTCCTTCTGAAAAATTTCTCTATTGTGAAAAATGCGATATTACTATGATGAACTGTGGAACTTCAAATCAATATCTAAAACAGATGATTGATTCTGGTGTATCACCTTCAGATGCTATTGGTGTTTTTGACGATTGAAAAAAGCAGTTGTAATTGCTTCTGGTTCTAGTCTGGAACTATCTGGTGTCCTGGATGTTCTTACCAGGTATGACAAAAAAGATGTAGGAATTTTAGTAGCAGATAGAAGTCTTCTGGATGTCATAAAGAAGGGAATAACACCAGACAAATTTCCTTTTTTTTATTCATGTCTTAATGAAAATATTATCACTAAAGCAGGTCATGACCTACTTCCAGACTTTTTTCTGCATCCAGAAATATATCCATTAACTAAAGAAATTACTTTATTCTATAATCAACTTCTTGAAGAAAAGCGCATAGAAGTTCTAAACATGTTAGGATTCCAGATGAGAAAATTTAATCGATTTGCTAAAGGACCTGCACCTGGACCAGAAATTAAAACTGGTGGTAATTGCGGAATGGCATTAATTGAAATTGGAAGACATATTCTGAAAATTGATAAAGTCGCATTTATCGGATTAGACCTGGACCATTCCAATTCCTGGAAGGATAAACCAGACCTAAACGAACTCATTTTGACTAGATCTCAGTTAATTGATGACCTGATAAAGACTGGAAAAAATGTGTTCAGTTTAACCAGGTTAGGAAATTTACATGGTAAAGGAATAGAAGAAACTAACATTCATGCCTTTTTGAAGGACTAATGGAAGTCTGCACCAGGTCCAGACCATGCAGATAGCCTGGTTCTAATGCACTTCCAGACTTCCAGACTAACCTAACTAACTAAGATAGCTAGCTCATTTTATTAGAATACAGTACGATTCTGCACTGGAAACAAAGGTGTCCTAGTCATGGTCTAGGCGTAAAACTGCTAACAAATTACACCAAATATGTGTGTAAATTGCATGTTAATTGTTATAACCAAATTTATCCAGAACCAGGTAATGTCTGAAATTATTTTGACGGAAGAACAGTTTTTTGATAATATCTTCGCTAAAGGTCAATCTCACGATTCAGTTAGATCATCTAAAATTGCACTTTCTACATTTACCAATTATTGTAAGTATGCTTATTCTAGGACCAGGACTGAAACACTTCCTATTCTTCAAGATATGAAAAATCCTTCTGAAAGCGCGTTAAGATGTTTAGTGAGTTTTAACACCTGGCTAATGAAGGACCATAAGCGGTCTGTAGGAACTGCCAGGAACTATATTTCAACAGTTAGAAAATGGCTAAAATTTTGCGGTGGAATTAAGATTGATTCTGAAGACATGAAAGACTATGTAGTTTTTTCACCAGATGATAGGAATGATGAAGAAGCTGAACCCCTAACTCATGCAGAACTAAAGACTATAGTTATGAATTTTGGAAGTCCTAAAAGAAAAGCCATGTTGATGTTTATGAAGTGTACTGCATCCAGGACCTTAGAATCTTTAAGAATTAAAAAAGGTGATTTTAATTTCATAGTTAGACCAGTTTCAGTCGAGTTCAGAAGGTCCATTGTTAAAGGAAAAACAAGAAAGCGCGTTCAGTTCATAGACGAAGAAACTCTGGAATTAATTTTGCCTTTAGTTAAGGACCTAGAACCAGGTGATTTTGTCTTCAGAAAATCTTTAGCAATTAGAGATACTACAGAACGTGACAATATAATTAAGAACTGGAATGACCAGGTTAAGAAATTAGGCTTTACAGAAAAATATGAAAATGGAAGACTGAAAAAAAACATTCATTCTATCAGGGCATTTTGCATGACACAATTTGAAAAGGCTACAAATAGAGATTTAGCTCATGCTTATGGCGGTCACAGACAATACCTGGACCAGTATTTCAGAAGGTCCTATTCTGAGAAAGCTGCAGATTTTGAGAAAGCAGAAAAATATTTATCAATTTTCACTAAGTACGTTTTTGAAAAATGAACTGGAATATCTTTAAGAAAGCAGATGTAGAATCTAAGGACCGTATCAAGTGCAGTCAATGTCATGTCTATCTTCCAGAAAATTACCTAGAACCAAAATGTGAATACTGCTTAGGAATTAAAACCAGAAAAATTAAGGTCCATGCACCAGAACCTACTGCAGAACCAGGACCAGTCCAGGACCTAGACCTGGAACTGCATGGTTCAGAAGGACCTGCAGAACGACATTATACTTCAACTTCAGACATGAAGCTAAAAAGCGGTAAGTGTGAATCATGCGGTTCAGTAGTTCCAGGTCTGGTTAGTCGATATTGTATTAATTGTTCAATCAAGGCTATGCACTATGGATAATTTCAAATTAGAAAATATTGGATTCCAGGAAACTAGACCTATCTATCCAGACTTTAAGAAAATTGTAAATTTTGAACATATTCAAGTCAATGAAAAATTAACCAGGCTAATGGAAGACTATGTGAAAATACATACTTCTGGTAATCCATCTTATTCAATGGATAACTTTTTGGAAAATCCAGAATTTTCTGCAACACCAGCTTTCTTCGCATCTGAAGAAAGTTGGAATAAATTCTTTAAGTTAATGACTTCTAAACAATGGAAGACATTCGACTATAAACTGGAAGAAATTTTAGGCGGTTCAAAACACTTCCAGGACCGCTTTCATTCTGGATAGGTGGGTTATTTGCCTAAAGAAGGCTATAGTTCAATTACAATTCCAGACTTTCTATTAATGAAATTGAAATTCAAAGCGCGTAATTACAAATCAATAGCAGCTTATCTGAACCAGGTGATCAAGTGAATAGAAAGCAAGCTCGCTTGAAATATCGAGCAGTCTATCAATTTCCAGAAAGTACACATAATTTCATTAAAGAAAGAATCAAAGGATTCTGTCTTCATGTTTGTTCTGGTTCTAGTCTGCTAGGTGATATACGTCTGGACCTGGAACTGCAGACGGTCCAGAAGAACAAGCCAGGCTTTCTTATCGGTGACCAATTCCATTTACCTTTTCAGAATGAAAAATTCGATACGGTGATTTGTGATCCAGTCTGGAACATGCCTTATCATGTTAGACATAAGCTCATTTACCAATTAAGAGACATGACAAAATATGAAGGAATCATGATATTCAATTCATTATGGATTCCTAAAATTAGATGTATGAAGCACCAGGATGTTTTTGTAGGTCTGAACAATATGGCGTTTAGGAATGTTTCTTTAATTTCAGTCTATAAGAAAGTTCAATCACAATTTACGTTTTAGAATCTAGTCTTCCTTCCATTCTACTAATCCTGGTGCATAAATCACCAATGGACCTAATGATGTAGATATTCACAGCTATTGAAGCACTGGCTAAAATTCCTACAAGGACCTGGAAGTCTTCCATTAGTCATCCTTCTGCATAGCTGAATCGAAAAGATGTTTAGCTGCAAAACCAGACAATGTTCCTAATGCGGTCATGGAGATAGGTTCTAAGGTTAATTGCGTAATTGCAAAAATGGAATAAATAATTACAGTTCCAGCTACTACATTAGACACACGCGCTTTAGTGAATATTTTCATAATCTTCCATCCTTCTTAGCATGTGAATAAACCCGATTAACCTGGTTACGCAACTTTAAGAAATTATTCTTCCAGGCATCCTTTTCTAATTTTTTTCCAATTCCTAAGCTGACCATAGAATGAACACCTTTGAAAATTTCATGAGCATGTTTCTGACATGTTCCGCACTGAAATTTATCCATAAACGGTCCTATGTGACCATCTGCATCATGCAGTTCCTTCCAGATGTGACTTTCATCTGAACCAGTGCATTGAAAAGGTTTAATCTGGTTTTTTGTAGTGCAGACTAAAGTCATTCTATCAGCTCCAAAATTTCTTTAAAGTCTGGAAATTGTTTGATGCGGTCCATTATTTTTTTATCATTATATTGTTCAGCTTCTTTAAGTTGAACAGCTATGTCTGTTTTTTCATAAATCGGTTTTAGTGCATCATATCCAGACTTCATAATTTCTTTTAGTTCCTGGTCATTCATGTTCTGCACAATTTTTTTTCCATGTGATACGAAAAACCAATTCCAGAATTTTTCTACTAAAGGATTAGTAATATGCGGTGCAGCTAATTTGTCAATAATGCTAAGCAGTTCTAGTGCAGTCTTCTTAACTCTTGAAGATTCTTCTGAAGAAAAGCCTGGCAATTCTAAGATTAACACCTTTTATCATTCGCTGATCTTTCTTGATCTGTCTTCTTACTTTTTTTAAAGTCATTCAAATTTATGAACACCTGGTCTAATTGGATTTTGGAAGTTTGGTTGCGCTTTAGGTCCTAAAGATCGTTCTGCGATTCCAGGTGGTGGTGGCAATTTTATCTGATAAACTGACTGCGCCATATTATCAAGATGGAAAGTGAACATCTTCATTCCCCAATCTGCCATAATATTCTTAAAATCTGGACCTGCAGCTTGACCTTCTGCAGAACCGCCCTTCCAAGCACTAATTACTTCTGAAAGAGATTTTCCAAATTCAGCTAGCATCATCATTTTTTCTTCTTTACCCATTTTGCTAAATTCTTCTGTAGGACCTGCACCTGGACCAGCTTTAGTTTGTTCTTCTTGCAGCTTCTGTAGGACCTGGACCACTACATTCTGGACCATTTTTGGAAGTTGTTCTAGCTGACCGTCTATTTGATTAAGTCTATTTTCAGTATGATGGAATAATTCTTCAATTTTCTTAGCAGCTTCTTGTCTGGAAGTGCGCGACTGGTCTAGTTCTGGACCTACAGAAGGTCCAGGTGCTACTGCATGGTCTGGACCTGGTGCAGACTTCCCTTCTTCCAGGTCATTATTTTCAATCGGGCCATCTGTTTCAGACTTTTCAGAATTAATATTGACTTTTTTGTCTTCTTCATATGGCAATTAATTATCACCTACTTCAATTTCTGATTCTTCCCAATATTCTGATTTTTCTTCAACTTCTGTAGGTTCATTTTTTCCGCATGTAGGACAAAAGTCTGAAGATTTTGGAACTGTATTAGAACTGCATCCAGGACATGTTTTGAAATTTTCTGTAAAGTTAGAATTTTTTATCTTTTCATGACATGAACCGTCTGCACACCTTCCATAATTCAGTCCTTTAGGCATTATGTCTGATAATTCTTCATGTGAGAATTTTTTATCTGTCTGAACTGGTGGTTCTTTAAGAAGTTGAGTAGTTGAACCGCCAATATTTTCAACAGAAGCTTCTGGAACGGATTCGACTGTAGGTTTTGCATCTGGAATATCTAATTCGAAGGTGTGTGTCTTTTCACATTCTACACCGTCACAGTCCTTCACACCTTTAGGAATAGTTATTCTTTTTTTTGCCATGATTATTCAATTATTATTTTAGGAACTTCAGTAGTTCCAGGCTTATCTTCTGGATAAACCATGTTCAAATATTTTCTTAAAGATGCGTTTATGATTTTAGACTTATCACCGCGCTTTTTACATGACATTTTCAAAATTTCATGTACGTCATTTTCAATATAAAATCCTTCAGTGTGCGCCATGCGTTTTATTTCTTATAGAAACTATAAGAATATTCTTTTAGAATCTAAAAGAAGTCATATATTCTATTTCTTTGTTATTTAATTACCAAAATGTCCACAAAACGAGGATGTCACAGACGAGGCAGACGCGCACCTACTAAGCGCGGTGGTCCATGCGGTAGGAAGATGAAAAGATAATGGGAGCTTTAGATGCTTTAACAAAACCATTTGAAAAAATAGTCGATCCGCCAAAAGGTAAAGGTATGCAAATCGTTCCAGTAGCAATATCTGGAATAGGTTTTGATGCTTTAGCAAAAGTAACAGACAATTTTATCGGAAGTCCTTTTCAACGATTCGGTATTTCATTACCAGTTATTGGAAGACTTTCTTTAATTGATATTGTAAATTACTTTGTCCATAATCATGGAAAATTAATGCCTCAGAAAGACTTCAAAGGTCCTATAGCAGTGTTAGCTGCTAAAGGAGTTCAGACGGGATTTAATTTAGGAAATATTTCTGGATTATTTTCTGGAACTACTGTAGGTCAAAATGGTAATCAAGGAGTTCAATATGCAGAATAAGGTGAATAACTAAAATGGTCACTTCAGCACCAGATTCTACAGTTTTGATTTGTACTGGAACTGGCGTAGCTAGTGGTGCAGTCGGAACTGTAGCTAATATCAGTATGACAGACGATCCTGGTGTCACCGCAGTGGTAAGATTCTTAGTTCCTTCAGGTCAGACCTGGATTTTCGAAGATCTTTACATATCAACTACTGCAGGTGCAGGTGCAACAGTCGATCCAGTTATCCGTATCTTCAAGGATGGTGGTCGCATCATGGGAACAACACCGCCATTGAGTAACTTATTGGTGTCAAACAATAGCAGACCGCCATACTCTAACAGAAAGTTTCTGTATAGAGGCGGTCAGACAATTCAGATGCAGATGATGAACACCATAGTGAATGATACTTCAGTAGATAGCATTACGTTCTTTGTTAGAGTTCGAATAATATCGGCTTAACATATGAACACTTTTTCTTTTTTTTATTTGGTGAATAAACATGGCTAGACGCTTTGGAACTGGCACTGCAGGTGCAGGTGGTAATGGTAATGGTGGCGGTAATGGTGGCGGTAATGGTAATGGTGGCGGTAATGGTAATGGTGGCGGTAATGGTGGCGGAACTACGGGGCGCGGTCCAGGTGGTCATGGTCCAGGTCAAGGAACTGATCCAGGACCAGGTAATGGTAATGATAATGGTGGAATTTTAGGCGGTATTTTTTCTGGTGTTTTTGGAAGTCCTACAGTTCAGACTGATACAGTCGCAGGTCCAGGACCAGAACCAGGAAGTGAAACACAAACAAATCAATCTGCAACTTATGATGTTACTAATCCTATTGATACGAATAATGTAAGCACACAATTAACTTACAGAACAATAGACACGCAGCTATCACGCGCTATTCAAGAATCAATGACAGCTTATCCAGAAGCATGGGTTGAAGCTACTGGTGAAACTTCAGCTCAAAAACAGTTTGAATCTGTTACTGGCATTAATTTATCAAATATCTTTAATCAAATAACAACAACAGATACTACTGCACATATAGAATCTGATCCAGTTCCAGGTGAACCAGGTCCAGGTCTAGGACCAGGTGCAGTAACACTAGACGGTGCAGAAGTTCCAGGTGTCGATTATTTTGCATCTGCTTTATCATTTTTTGATAATCTTTTCGGTCCTAAAACTAATGGTGAACTTCCTGGAACGGTGGATGAAGCTGATTTAGCTACAGAACCGTTAGTTGATGCAGGTAATTTAGTAGGACCTGGACCTGATGTTCCTAATGGTCCAGACCTAGACGGTGCAGAAATAATCTTCGATCCAGATAGATGTGTTCGAATAGCTAATCAGTTAATTGCAGATCCTAATGTCGAAAGTCGATTCAAGAATTTAGCTAAGTGGCATTTAGGTTCTAATGTTCCATGTGATACTT
>Ga0207887_1000195_pt1 | contig 12076 bp, 8 predicted proteins | sample LinPmetageLP38_FD_184051 | JGI IMG/M metagenome (GOLD analysis project Ga0207887, IMG submission 184051) | Marine viral communities from the Pacific Ocean - LP-38 (SPAdes) | ecosystem: Environmental > Aquatic > Marine > Oceanic | place: Pacific Ocean | collected 2010-06-15 | reverse complement strand
TTTTAAAATTAAGTGTTTTATCAACTGGTAACACCGCCACAGCAAGTACGCTAGTATCGGTATTCACGACTAAAGTTTTGAACACCTGTGTCACCGCTACGCCAAGTTTTTCTGCGGCTTCTAAGCCAAATGAAGCGGCATTGCTGTCATGAATATATTCGTGTACTTGGTAATCAAGGTTACATTTTTTGGCAAGATCGATAGCTGGAGTCATAATCTTTAGGCTTAATAAAGTGAAATTGAAAAGTGGACGCTATATCTATGAATCATCAATGATAAAAATATATTATTACGCCAAATATATGAACTTTCAAATGTTTGAGCATTTTGTATAATTTGTCACTCACTACAGCGTAACCAAACCGTATTAATATTGGTAGTATATACAGACACTATATATCGCTTTGGTGGCTTTTATGGCATCATAAGCGCAACATATTTGACTATTTTTGATACTGATTATGATACCGAAGTTCCTAAAAAAACGGATTTTTAAAGCGCCGGTCGCGACTGATGGCACTGCTAAAACTGATGGCGTCGCGACTTATAGCACTGTTGAAACTGACGGCAATGCAATCGCTACTAAGCCTTATTCTAATGCACCGATCAATCAGCTGTATCGTAAGCTGTCAGGTCAGATGCTCGATATCGCCGTAAAACCTAAGTTATTAGGCGAGCTACCTGAGTTCGACAATGATGATCAGACGCTACGGTTTTATGTACTACAGGACTATTCTCGTTCCAACAGTATTCTGATTGACTTGCAGACGCAAGAGCATAACTTACCGCCTGCACTGGTTGGAGTAAATGATGCCGCCCATAATATTAAAGAAAATGCGGCCATCATATTTTTAAATCATCCAAGTGCCAAAGACAGCCAATTGTCTCCTCGCCTTTCTCGCTTGGTATCTGCTGTATTACAATACCCTGAGCTAAAGGTACGTCTAGTACCAGTATCGATTCTGTGGGGACGTGCACCTGAGAAAGAAGATTCGCTATTCAAGCTGCTAACTGCTGACAACTGGCAAGATCCTAGTATTACCAAGCAACTATTCAATATCGGGGTGATGGGCCGCGATACTTTTGTACAGTTTCACCCACCGCAAGACTTACGTACCATTATCAATGACAATCTTAAAGGCGATGTGGAAGGACCTGCTACCTTTGACTCAGTCGCTACAGATGCTCTTAAAGCAGATTTAACAGCGGCGGATTCAGTCGATACAGAGTCAACGGCTACTAACAGTGATGCCGCAGCTGACGCTGAGCAGACACCAAGCTATGCGCTAGTCGCATCGGTTGATAGTAATCGTGAACTGGTTCGTATGTTACAGCAGCAATTGTCGATTTATTTAGATAAACAGCGCGCCAGTATGCTTGGCCCAGATCTATCAGATAGACGCAACTTGGTAGACAAATTGGTGTACTCGCCAGCGATTAAGCATGCGATCGAGATGGAAGCGGCCGAAAAAGGAACCAGCGTTCGAGAAGCTCGCAGTCAGGCTAGAGGTTATGCTAATGAGATGGTCAATGACTACTCTCATTCTATCATCCGTGGTTTTTATAAATTTTTGACATGGTTATGGACGCAGTTATATGACGGCGTAGAAGTTCATCACTTCGAGCGAGTACGTGACCTGGCGACCGATTATGAGCTGATTTATGTGCCTTGTCATCGCAGCCATGTCGACTATCTATTACTGTCTTATGTCATCTACAAACGCGGCCTGAGTATCCCTTATGTTGCAGCAGGTGATAACTTAGATGTACCTGTATTAGGCCCACTATTACGCGGTGCTGTCGCTTTTTATATCCGTCGTAGCTTCCGTGGTAACGCGCTATATACCGCTGTACTGCGCGAATATATGCATACCCTTATCACGCGTAACACCCCGATTGAATACTTCATCGAAGGGGGTCGCTCACGTTCAGGTCGCCTACTACCACCAAAGATGGGTATGCTAGCGATGACCGTTCACAGCCAACTACGCCAAACCAATAAGCCTGTGGTATTTATTCCAACTTATATTGGTTACGAGCGTATTATGGAAGGTGGAACTTATGTTGGTGAGCTAAAAGGTAAGCCGAAAGAGTCAGAGTCTTTAATCGGGCTGCTCAAAGTTGGCCGTAAAATTGAACGTATCTTCGGTAATGTGCATTTGAGCTTTGGTACACCGTTGCACCTTAGCGACTTTATGACAAAGTTCGATGTGCCAGCCAATAGTTTGCCATCCGATCGTACTGACTCGCCGCTTGATGAAAAGACCAGCGCCATGGTCGATAACATCGGTGTGAAAGTCATGCAGCACATCAATAAAGCTGCTGTCGTCACCCCTGTATCGCTATTATCATTGGTTCTACTATCGGCACCGAAAGCTGCATTGGATGAAAATATTTGCCGTGAGCAAATCGCTTTGTATCAAGGCCTGGCTCAGCAGCTGGTCTACTCAGATGATACGGTTATCACCGATATGACACCGCAGCAAATCATTGATTATGGTATTAAGTTAAAGCTCATTGAGCGTACGCCGCATATCTTGGGCGATATCATTCAGGTCGCAGGTAAGCAAGCAGCGTTGCTCAGCTACTTCCGTAATAACATTTTGCATGTCTTTATTTTGCTATCTTTCCTGTCTGCACTAGTCGCACGCAACGGACGTATTAAACGCAGCCGTCTCGATAGTATCGCTGAGCAGCTATATCCGTTCTTACAAAGTGAGCTATTCTTATATTATCCAGCACATGGCTTGGCTGATACGCTCAATAAGAAAGTTGATAATCTGCTGTCTCATGGGCTCATCGTTGACTTGGGTGATAATACGCTCAGCGTTCCTGAATCTAATAGTAAGCATTATCAGCAGCTGCAAGTATTGGCGACACCAGTTGGACAAAGCCTTGAGCGTTACTTTATGACGCTTGCCCTACTTGCTCAGCAAGGCTCGGGTAATTTAACTGAAAACGAAGTTGTTGACCTATGTCATCTTCTTGGGCAGCGTTTGTCTGTGCTCTATGCAGATGATATTCCTGACTTCTTTGACCGTGCCCTGTTCACCAGCTTTATCAGTGCATTAACTCGTCTTGACTATCTACAAAAAGATGATGAAACAGGCATATTGACTTTCGATCATCGTATTAATGACATTGCCCATCATGCTAAGTACGTGCTAACGCCTGATATGATGCAAATCTTGCAACAAGTCGCTAGTTTGGACGAAGAAGAAATCACTCACGCCATTACTGAGATTAGTAATAAAAAACAGCGTAAATTTGGGCGTAAGCGTTAGTCTTAACAATTACCTACACCCTTTAAGATTTTAAGCTAAACAAAAAAAGACCGCTAACGATTAGCGGTCTTTTTTTGGATTGGACTATATTAAACAGTCGTATTAGTTGGTAATTTTCTTATACTTGGCACGTTTAGGACTGGCGTCATCACCCATCGTTTTCTTACGATACGCTTCAAACTCAGTATAGTTACCGTCGAACCAGACTGGGCCTTCTTCTTCGAATGCCAAGATATGAGTCGCGATACGGTCAAGGAACCAGCGATCATGCGATACGACCATTACTGTACCTGGGAATACTTGAATCGCATCCTCTAGTGCACGTAAGGTTTCGATATCCAAATCGTTTGATGGTTCATCGAGGAGCAATACGTTTGCGCCTTGCTTTAGCGTTTTCGCCAATTGCAGACGGTTACGCTCACCACCTGATAATTGACCAACGTGCTTTTGCTGATCTGAGCCTTTGAAGTTAAAGCGTCCGATATAGGCACGGCTTGGCGTGGTGTAGTCACCAACGGTAATGATATCGAGACCGTCAGAAACTTCTTCCCATACGGTTTTGTTATCATCTAGATGATCACGTACCTGACCAACATAGGCAACTTTAACACTTTCACCTAAATCAACTGAACCAGTATCTGGCGTATCGCGTTCCGTAATCATGTTAAATAGCGTGGTTTTACCCGCACCATTTGGACCGATGATACCCACGATAGCGCCAGCTGGAACGTTAAAGCTTAGGTTTTCGTACAGCAGACGATCGCCAAATGACTTGGAGATATCATTAACTTCGATGACCTTGTTGCCTAGACGCGGACCAGGTGGAATATAAATCTCAGAAGTCTCATTACGTTTTTGGAACTCAGTTGAGTTCAACTCTTCAAAACGCTGTACACGAGATTTAGACTTAGCCTGTTGGCCTTTTTGGTTTTTGCGAATCCACTCAAGCTCTTTTTTCAGCGCTTTAGCAAATGATTCTTCTTGCTTATTCTGCTGCTCTAGACGCGTGTTCTTTTGCTCTAGCCACTCCGTATAGTTGCCTTCGTACGGATAGCCATGGCCACGGTCAAGCTCCAAGATCCACTGAGCGACATTATCCAAGAAATAGCGATCATGGGTAATGGCAACGATAGTACCGCTGTAGTTCTGCAAGAACTGCTCTAGCCATGCAACAGACTCGGCGTCCAAATGGTTGGTCGGTTCGTCAAGTAATAGCATGTCAGGGCGAGACAATAGTAGACGGCATAGTGCCACACGGCGTTTTTCACCACCTGATAGTTTGCTAACGTCCGCATCCCACGGTGGCAGACGGAGCGCATCGGCCGCTTTTTCTAGCTGGTTGTTTAAGTTGTGCGCATCCCAAGACTGGATGATGTCTTCCATCTTGCCTTGCTCTTCAGCAAGCTTATCAAAATCAGCATCAGGCTCTGCGTATTCAGCATAGATAGCATCTAGACGAGCGAGCGCATCTAACGCTTCGCGCATACCGTCTTCGACATTACCACGAACGTCTTTGCTATCATCTAGCTGTGGTTCCTGTGGCAGATAGCCAACTTTGGTACCTGCCTGAGCGCGCGCTTCACCACTAAACTCAGTATCCACGCCTGCCATAATGCGTAGCAAGGTTGATTTACCTGAACCGTTGATACCCAAGACACCGATTTTGGCACCAGGGAAAAACGATAGGTTGATATTTTTTAGGATTTCACGCTTAGGGGGAACAAGTTTTGACACGTTGTTCATCGTGTAAATATATTGAGCCATTAACACTCCGATAGACTGCATAGAAGAGAACAGCAAATGCAACTCAGCGATGATGCCAAGCGTGCCGTACCTCAAAATCAGGGTTACAAATTATAGGTCATTATCGCATTGTGGCGCATACCCTGCAAGCTGACAGGTTGTTTTACCAGTTGTTTTACTGTTTTTGACAGCAGGCTATGCCCTTTGGCTATAAAACTCGCTCTGGAAAAGCAACTCAAGAAGTCTTATCTTAATGAACTAACTTAACATTTTGATTCATTAGCGTTTTATAAAGACCACAAAAAATAGCATCAAAACTTTCGCAAATTTAATCAATAGCCGTTAGCATGTTAGTGTGGCTTAACAAGGTCTATCGGCTCGATTTTATGTTCGATTATCAAAATCGATTGATTATCTGACTTTGTATGCGTTACATCATTCACTTCCATTGCAATCATAAAGGTACTGATAATATGGCCAACGGCTATCGCCCTGAAATAGTTCAACGTGCGTTTGTCGATTTTATCGGATCGCGCTTACATCCGTTTTGGTCATTGATGACGCCCAAGCTACGCCTGATCGCTCGCTATACGTTAAGTGATGATTTGATAGCACTTCGTTTTGAGACCAATCGAGCTTTTAGGCAGCAGACTTCTGAGCTGATGGGTGGTTGGCAAGGCGGTCAATATCTTGATTTGCGTGTTTGTATCGATGGAGTTTATCACCAGCGTAGCTACTCGTTAGTGGGCTTGGATCATCAACCCCTCTGGTGGCTCGATGATGCTACCGATAATAATACAGCAGACCAATGCCATACGGTAACTATCGCGATTAAACCGCAAGGGTTGGTATCTAACCATTTAACCAAGCAAATGCCACTGGCTAGCGTCGTTGATACAAGCCTGCCACTTGGGCATTTCACTTTGGAACAGACCTCGATAGCAGCGCAGAACACCTCAAACGACCACAAACCTACTCCTTTGCTATTTATTGCTGGTGGTAGCGGTATTACGCCTATGCTCGGACTTATCAATCAAGCCCTGAGTAATGGACATCAGGTGACGCTATTGCATTACAGTCGAACTGTTTCATCCAAGCTGCAACATCAGTGGCAACAGCTGAGCGATGCATATCCAGACTTCATTTATCATCTAATCCATACTGAAGATCCGACTACCTATTTGGCTGGCGAACGATACTTGAGCGCAGAGGGTTTGTTATCACTTAATTTACCATTGGTAGATACCAAAATATTTGCGTGCGGTTCACAGGCTTTATTAGCTGGCTTATATAAAACAGTAAACGAGATTAGCGTGCTACAAAACATCCAGCTACGTGACAACATTATCGTAGAAAATTTCGGTAATGCATTGACTGATTTTGATGGCGACGGTAATCAGTTACTAGATAATGCACTACAGACAGAGTCGCATACGGTGTATTTACGATCACGGCAACGGCAGTTCGATAGCGACACTACATTACTCGTTGCTGCCGAAAATGCAGGTATACGTCTAGCCTATGGTTGTCGGCAAGGCATTTGCCAGTTGTGCCGCTGTAATAAAGTCAGCGGCATGGTCAAAAATATTCAAACAGGGAAAGTGAGTGGTGATGGTTACGAGTCTATTCAGACTTGCATCAATATTGCCATGACTGATTTGGTACTCGACGTTTAATGACTGGTTTAATAGAACGACTGGCTCAATAGAAAGCATATGCTAAACAACCTATGAGAAATGAAAGACAAACGTCACTTTATAGACTACAACTCAGATAACTTATCAAACCGGATGCAGTGTTGCTTATTCATGCCGTTTCGGTTAAGGATTTATTTATGCGCTTATTACCACCCGTTACTACGCCACAATCTGCTGTGCCTATCTTGACGCCACTGTCCGATGCACAACTAACGAAAAACGCGCCTTTGCCTTTGACACCGCAAACGCCTTACTCGCAGCTTAATGATGAACCAATCAATGATAGCGATCAGTCAGACACGTCAACACGGACTCGCTACCCAACAGTAACTGGCGCACCTTTATCAAAGCTTCAAAGTGATGCTTTAGCCGTAGAGCTCAATGCCCTGTACAAAAGCATCATGGACTCGCTAGGTAGTGAGGATGCACTCTACATACAGCGGATATATGCCACCGTGGTATATAGTGAAGTTATTGCCCGTGGTTTACTTGCAGCGGCTGGGCGTATGCCATCGACACGCAGTCTGGTCGCTACCTGGCTACTAGGTACGTCTTTACTTAGCTTTAGCAAAATATTGAACAATATGGAGCTGGGTCATAACGTCATGCATGGTCAGTATGACTGGATGCAACACCCGCACCTTAATAGTCAAAAATTCGACTGGGATATTGTCTGCCCTGCTCCATTATGGCAACACTCTCATAATTATTTACATCATACTTTTACCAATATTGTAGGCCGTGATCATGACGTAGGCTATCACTTGATTCGAGTGACTGACGAGCAGCCTTGGACGCCAGAAGATCGCTACAATATGTTTAGTACAGCGGTACTGGCATTTGGCTTTGAATGGGCAGTAGCTTTTCACGACATCCAAATCAGTGCAGATGAATACGCTGACTCTCCTGATCTACACAAAATCATGCAGCAAAAGTCTCGTGCGTTATTTGCCAAAATTGGACGACAAATAGGTAAAGACTATATTGCACTGCCGTCTGTAGTTGCGCTGACACTAGGTCGTCGTAGCGCCTTGAGTACGCTGAGCGGTAACATGACTGCCAACACTGTCCGTAACCTATGGACGTGGGCAGTGATTTTTTGTGGGCATTTCACTGAGCAAGCGCATATCTATACCCATCTCGATACCAATGAAAGTAAAGGCGACTGGTATGTACGCCAAATCCTTGGCTCTAGCAATATCAAAGGCAGCAAATGGTTTCACCTTTTAACAGGTAACTTGTCCCACCAAATTGAGCATCATATATTTCCTGATATGCCAGCTGGCCACTATGCAAAGATTGCGCCGCAGGTACAGGCCATATGCCGTAAGTATGGTTTAAGCTATAACACTGGCCGCTTTGGCACACAATTCAAGCAAGTACTCGGACGTATTTATCACTTTAGCAAACCTAGTGAAAAAGAATGGCAAGCCCATGTACAGTCAGTGGAAAATGCAGATAGTACTGCTTATAAAGATAATAGGTCAGCGGCCGATTTAGAAGACAAATTAGCGATAGAAAATACTGGTGGTCTCACTCGCTTTTTACCTCCAGTCGTTCGTAAAGCCATATCCTATGCATGGTGAAATATTCAGATTTGCAACTAGATACGGCCATGATAAGGTAGGACGGAAGACATAGATGACGTTAACAGTCGTCCTATCTACCATTACGGTAAGTGTCTAGATAATTGAGCATCAAACCTACATACTAAACTGGCACTATCGAAATTAATAAAATATTTAATTCATAATAAAAATTCGATAATAAGAAATGGAGTATATTAATGAGTAACCAAGCCTCTAAACCAAATCTAGAAATTGTTCATAATCAAGCAGCAAAACGTTTTGAGACCTCTATCGATGGTCAGACAGGTTATATTAGCTATCAGGAAAGTGCTGACAAATTGGTCTACGATCATACTATCGTACCGCAGCAATTAGGCGGTCAAGGCGTTGGTTCAGCACTAGTTAAGCACGCGCTAGATTATGCGCGTGAGCAAGACAAGAAAGTGATACCACAATGCTCATTTGTCGCGTCATACATTAGCAAACATCCTGAGTATCAAGATTTAATTTAACTGGCTAAGTAATCGGCTCAATTAATTTGTCAACTAAGTTCAGTTAAGTGATATCGGTCAAAGCAGAAAAATATGTAGATATTTATTTAGCATAGGAGACATACCCCAGCACCACTTTTAATAAACCAATTCGACATAACAATAAAGGTTATTAATATGAGTAGTTTATCTGACAAACAAATCAATCTACAGCTAGAAGAGCTGGCTGGCTGGCAACGTGACGGCAATAGTATCGTTAAGACCTATCATTTTAGCGATTTTATCGAAGCTATGAGCTTTATGAATCAAGCGGCATTTCATGCTGAAGCGCTTGAGCATCATCCTGAATGGCGTAATACCTATAATATCGTGGAGGTTCGTCTAACCAACCACGATACAGGCGGTATATCTAGTTTGGATATTCGTTTAGCCAAACGCATGGAGCATATCATTCAGCCCAAACGATTATAATCGCAAGTATAAAATGTATGCCTTGATGCCGATTATCCTAGTTTTCTAACGATTACCTTCGTTAAAGCAGACAAAAAAAGACCCTCGATTGAGGGTCTTTTTCATAATAATTCTTTATAACAGTGACTCGTGTTTACATTTTACGACTGACAAAGGCAACAATAAACAAAATCACAGCGACTGCTAAGAAAATGTATGCCAAATTAGCAGACAAGCCTGCGACACCACCAAAACCTAGGAAACTCGCTAATAATGCGATTACTGCAAAAATAATAGCCCAACGAAACATAATCTTCTCCTCAAATAATGGTAAAAAACAGATATTAGAATTTATATAGCATCTATTTAACTTGTTTTTATTTAATGCTAGTTATTACTGTTTACGCTTATAGATTAGCAATGTTCGTCTCTAAAAAACGTTCATTTTAGTAATAATATCGGTAGGTTATGTAAAGTTTGTAGTAACTGTTAATGTCTCATACCTCTTTTTCTTTAATAGATGATATTTTCGAAATAGAATTATATTTCTGAATACAGTGTTATTTAACTGAGAGTTGTTTAACTACATGTTTTTTTACTGAACTCTATTTCTCTAGCTGTATGCAGAACTATTTTAAATTCCTCACGTTATATGTGATGTTGTATGTGAGGTAGGCTGCAAACTATAAACTGTAGCGACCTCACAAACCTCTAACCTAATCAAACGACTTGGTTTATAGTTTACTATCCACCTATTCTCAAATCTATTAAGGACAATACATATGGATACCAATACGGATACTGAAAACCCTACACAAAAAACCAGCGGTGACACACGCCCTTATGCAGTCGTTCTATATGGTGCGACTAGCTTCGTCGGTCAGATCACTGCCCACTATTTAACCAATTTTTTGTCAAATAATAAGAACGAAGATGGCTCAAACGTATCATGGGCGATCGCAGGTCGTGATGAAGACAAGCTCAACAAGTTACAGGCCAAACTTGAGAGTAAGGTAGACATTATTATTGCCAACAGTAATGATGCTGCCAGCCTTGATAAGATGACCAAACAGACTCAAGTCATCATCTCAACTGTCGGTCCTTATCTAAAATATGGTGAGCCACTGATCAAATCTTGTGCTGAAAACGGTACGGATTATGTTGATCTTACTGGTGAGGCTATCTTCATCAAAGATATGATGGATAAATACCAAGACACTGCCAAGCAAAGTGGTGCCCGTATTGTTAACTCTTGTGGTTTTGACTCTATCCCGTCAGATTTGGGCGCGTACTTTACCCAAGCTAAGGCAGAAGAAAAGTTCGGCGAGACCTGTAATGTCATCCATATGCGTGTCAAAGCAGCGAAAGGTGGTATCTCAGGCGGTACTATCGCGTCAATGGCATCGATATTTGAAGAAGCTGGCGAAGACAAATCACGTCGCAAACAAGTGGCCAATCCTTACTTGTTAAACGATGATACTGATGCACCAAACGTACGTCAGGATAATGTCAGCAAACCAGTATATGACAGTAACCATAAGCGTTGGTTAGCACCGTTCGTCATGGCGACCATCAATACACGTATTGTCCATCGTACTAATCAATTACTCAGCTATGAGTACGGTCGCGATTTCAAATATGACGAAGCAATGTGGATGAAAGATGGCGTCAAAGGAAAACTGTCTAGCTATGCCATGAGCGCAGGTTTATTGGGCTTTGCCACTGCGATGATGATTAAACCAAGTCGCGAGTTACTATCCAAGCACGTTTTACCAAAAGCTGGTTCAGGTCCTTCTAAGGACGAGCAAGAAAACGGCTACTTTGATATTCGTCACTTTGGCCAAACGGCCAAAAATGACACTATTACTGTTAAGGTAACAGGTGATAGAGATCCTGGTTATGGCAGTACCTCTCGCATGATTTCGCAGGCGGCATTATGCTTGGCACAAGATATCAGCAAAGAAGACGTTGGCGGTGGGTTCTGGACACCTGCATCTGCGATGGGTGATAAGCTAATAACCCGCTTAGAAGCGTATTCTGGTCTTAGCTTTGAAGTGATTGATAGTTAATCTATCGCATGATGATAAAGGCTCAATGTCTTTATGACCGTATCTTGGTTTCGAGATACGGTTTTTTATGGTCTACTCTAAATGTTTAGAAGAAAATTAAATTAAGAATAACGTATTTTTTTGGTGAGCAATGTTTCTGTCTCCCAATTATTTAATACTTTATGATACTAACCATTAATCCAATATTACTACTATCGTTTTATAGATATTGTAGAAAAATCAGATATAAACATTAGTTTAATGAAGTATATGTTATCAAAGGATTTATATAATAGAATTTAGGAATTATCTAAACACTGGCTTTTAATTATAAATAAAAACTACTGATAGAAGTTTCTATAATACTGACAGATAGCACTGAAAAAACTATTAATAACAATCAGCTAAGTTCAAATAACAACTACAAGCAATCAAATATTTATATTTTGAATACTAAAGACATTGATAGATCTTCATAATTAACAGACTCACTTATTAACAGCTTTAATAACACAATCAACCTTTGTTACTAATGATTTTTTAAAAAATCTAAAAATTAAAATATCAGCTAGACTCTAGGTATGGCAGTTTCATAACGTCACAAGAAAACATTAAACTGTTAGAACCTTAATGAGTTTGCTACTGAAATATAAACTACATCGTTGATAATTTGCATACAGTATTTATAGATATAGTCACTGCACTACAAAAGAGTTATGTTTTGGATGAATATCATAAAACAATTTAGATAAGTCATTTTCCATCCAACCTTGGCGTAAAAACTTCACTTGAGCC
>Ga0207887_1000186_pt1 | contig 12472 bp, 10 predicted proteins | sample LinPmetageLP38_FD_184051 | JGI IMG/M metagenome (GOLD analysis project Ga0207887, IMG submission 184051) | Marine viral communities from the Pacific Ocean - LP-38 (SPAdes) | ecosystem: Environmental > Aquatic > Marine > Oceanic | place: Pacific Ocean | collected 2010-06-15 | reverse complement strand
GAGTTTCCCAAACTTTGTGTAACTGCTTATAATCCACTAACAGGAGAATAAGCAATGACTAACCAATCTGACATCAAGAAACTGGCTGAGCAAATGGCCAGCAGCATGAAAAGCTTCGATGACATCAAAGACTTTCAAAAGCAGCTCATGCAGTCCTTCATCGACACTGCCCTAGAAGCAGAAATGGAAGAGCATCTCGGCTACCCCAAGCATGAAAAGGCAGACAGGCCTAATAAGCGCAATGGGCACACTAAAAAGAGAGTCCGTAGCGACACAGGCGAGCTTGAGATCTCCACCCCCAGAGACCGCGACAGTAGCTTTGAGCCTGTACTTGTCAGTAAGCATCAAACCCGTATTTCAGGTCTTGATGACAAAATCATATTTCACTACAGGCATAGCCTTACGTCTTGCGCTTCGGGCAAGTGTCTCCCAGACACTTGCTGATCCTCGCTCATACGCCAAAGGTCAAACCACTACTGAGATTGTCGAAACCATCAAGGACATCTACGACGTCGACATCTCAAGCAGCTTGGTTTCCAGAGTCACTGACAACATCTTGGATGACATCACCGCTTGGCAGAACCGGCCACTGAGCAGCGTCTATCCTATCGTCTACTTAGACTGCATTGTCGTCAAAGTTCGTCAGGACAAGCAGATCATCAACAAAGCTATCTATCTGGCCTTAGGCGTTGCTCTTGATGGTAAAAAAGAGCTGCTTGGTATGTGGCTGTCAGAGAACGAGGGCGCTAAATTCTGGCTTGGTGTTCTCACTGAGCTACAAAACCGCGGGGTTCAAGATATTCTTATTGCCTGTGTAGACGGCCTAAAAGGCTTCCCTGATGCCATCAATACGGTCTACCCTAACGCTCAGGTTCAGCTGTGTATCGTGCATATGGTGCGCTATTCGATGAAGTTCGTACCTTGGACGGACAAGAAGGCCGTAGCAGCTGATTTAAAGGCCATCTACGGTGCTGATACGCTTGAGATAGCAGAGGCCAACCTTGAGCACTTTGATGAAGTATGGGGCAAAGAGTACCCGCATGTCATCAAGTCTTGGCGCAATAACTGGGAGGGCTTAACGGTGTTCTTTGAGTACCCGAAAGACATCAGAAAAGTGATTTATACCACCAATGCGATAGAGTCGCTAAACAGTGTGATTCGAACGGCGGTGAATAAGCGTAAGGTGTTCCCGTCTGATCAGGCGGCATTCAAGGTGGTGTACTTAGCCACCCAGCAGGCATCCAAAAAGTGGTCAATGCCGATCCGTAACTGGACGTCTGCTCTTAATCGCTTTATGATTATGTTTGATGATCGTATTAGTAAGCATTTAATCTAAATGGCAGTTACACAGAATCTGGGATGGTCTCGTAGATAAGGACGATGCTTCAGGTTAACCTCACACTTGTTGTAAGTCTAGCAACGGCTTCTGCCTTTCCAGATTACGTTTATAGCTTCTGTTATACTAAAAACTAGTCAAGCGATAATATTTAGTTACTATTAAATTATAAAACTGAAAAACAAATCTAAAGTATACTCACAAGTGTACTAAAATATATATTTAAATATTTATCTATATACATCAAACACTTAACAACAATTAACCGTTCCGGCTCCGGGTACCATTACATAGTCCTATACTATCTTATAGAACAGCTAAAGCCCCTGATATCAGGGGCTTTGTTGTATCTGACGTTCTATACTGTCCTGCTCTATCTATCTCAATCTGTGCATCTGATGTACATTAATCTCTCAGTGCTCGTTTGAAATAATAATCATGATAAGTGATATAGATGACGAGCATCTCAAACGCCCTACTCACCTATACCACTATTCTTAAAGAAACCTATCTAGATTACACACTTGGTTTTGCAAGTAGCATTGTCAATTTATGCTCTTAATAGCCAAATCAGCTATCTAATAACACGTTGCCATAATCATCACGCAGGTCTTTTTTGACCATTTTGCCAGCGCCATTCAGCACGATGTTATCTACAAAGATGACTTTATCGGGTATTTGCCAGCTGGCGATTTTACCTTCGTAAAAGCTTAGCACTTGCGACTCATCGATTTCTGAATCTGGTTCTTTCACTACAATCAATACTGGACGCTCGCTCCATTTTTTATGCTTTGCAGCAATAGCGGCTGCCATTCTTATCTGCGGATGGGCGACTGCGATGTTCTCTAGCTCTACTGACGATATCCACTCTCCACCAGATTTAATCAAATCTTTTGAGCGATCCCGAATATTCATATAGCCATCGGCATCAATAGTTGCAATATCACCTGTGTCGAACCAACCATCTTCAGTTATCGCATCAGGATTTTCTGTGTAATAATCGTTGATGATCCAATGCCCTTTGATCTGTAAACGACCTTGAGACATACCATCTTCTTCAACTCGCTGTAGCGGCTCGTCAGTATCTATGAGACGTAGCTGAACGCCGTAGGGTGGACGACCTTGAGAGTTACGCAACTCATTAATCTCATCTTTACTCAGCGATTTATGCTTGGCTTTTATTTGATTCATCGTTCCAAGTGGGCTGGTTTCTGTCATGCCCCAACCATGCACCGCATCGCAGTTAAAGTCTTCTCTGAACGTTTTGATTACTGATGGTGGGCATGCGGCTCCTCCGACGATAGTACGCGTCATGCTATCAAGCTTACTACCTCTGGCTTTGGCAGCGGTTAATAGGCTTTGCCAGATTGTTGGAACCCCTAGAGCAACCGTAACATGACAATCATCAATGAAAGATACTAGGCTGTCACCATCGAGATTTGGACCAGGAAGTATGAGAGAGCAACCAGTCAGGGCAGCTGCATAAGGTGTGCCCCACGCATTGACATGGAACATCGGTACTACGGGTAACAAAACGTCTTGTGCAGAGAGCGCGGAGACATCAGGCATGCACAATGCCATCGCATGCAGCACAGAAGAGCGATGAGTATATAAAATACCTTTAGGATTACCGGTAGTTCCTGAGGTGTAGCATAAAGAGCTGGCTGTTGCTTCATCGAATTGAGGCCAGTCAAAGTCAGTCGAGTTTTCTGCTAATAGCTCATCAAAGAACAGTACATTAGGCAGTTTCTCTACGATACTATCATCTCGATCACTTAGACAAATGAAGTGTTCAACACCTTTGATATGCTCTTTGATTGCCATAATTAACGGTAGGAAAGTAGTATCAAAAAACAGTACTCGATCATCAGCGTCATTGATAATGTAGCTAAGCTGCTCAGGGAACAAACGTGGATTGATAGTATGGCAAACCATGCCACTACCTGAAATGGCATACCAAGCTTCTAAGTGCCGACGATTATTCCAAGCCAAAGTTGCTATGCGTTCTGATGATTTAAGTCCCAGTGTAGCCAACGCATTGGCCAATCGTTTTGAGTTATCTGAGACAGTACGCCAATTGGTATGAGTCATCTGTCCATCGACTTCTTTGGACAAAACCGCCGTATCACCATGATAACGGGCAGCGTGTTCGATTAGACCACTGATCAGCAATGGCTGATACATCATTTTTCCTAACATAATACACTCCCTGTAGTTATTTGAAAGTCCGCTTATTCTTGCTACTGCATTGCCTGATGCGAAGAATAGGCCTCAACTAAGAATAATCAGAATTATTCTTTAAGACAAGCTAATATTATGTTCTCCATAGGCAACGAAAAATTGTAATTCAATTTCAAAGACTTGATGATTACTCTATATAAATAGTTTTTACTTTCTCATCAAAAGTTTATTGGTATCATTGTTTCTTTAATTAACCGTAAAATTTAGACAAAAAAAATCCGACCACCTAAGTGATCGGATTTTTAATGTTTGGTGGAGATGGCGGGAGTTGAACCCGATACCATCACATTCTATCAAACGCTATCAAATTCGCTCTTAATAATATCAATGACTTACGGTTATGCAATGTGATTGTATGTGATAGTGTACGATCATAGGCTGTCAAGAATCATGTCACAGAATTAAAACTTGTTAGTTTTATATTAGAGTACTATATAGTTTCTCGTTAAGATAACTATTATTAACTTTAGACGATTAAGGATAAACATGGAACGTTTTACACAAGCAATTGAAAAAAGTATTGAGTCTGAAAATTGGTATGCAGCGTTAACGTTAGCATTAACTATGCCAGATATTTGTGGTCAAATTAGCTACCCAGACCTTAGGGGCTCCAGCAATTCTAAAAAGCGATATATAAAGTGGTTTGATAGATACATGCTACATCATTATGAGAGTCCTTTTCACGGAGAAGGATTTATCTTTATGTCTGGAGGGGATTGCTATGCTTTACGTTGCGCTCTTCTTCACGAAGGAAGAGATGACATAACAAGCCAAAAAGCTCGTAGAGAAGTTCTTTCAAAGATTACATTTTCTACAACAGGATCCCATCGCGCAATGATTGAAGACCTACTAATTCTTAATCTTCAGGAATTTTGTCTTGAGATTTGTCAAGGGGTCAAATCTTGGTATGAGGATTACAAAGATAGCCCTGATGTACAAGATGCGATAAAAGAATTATTGACCATACATACTCAAGAATTTTCTCCATCTTACGGTATATTCATTAAATAACCTAAATCTTATGTGCAAGAAAAACAGCCCTCGCCGATTGGTAGGGCTTATCTCAGATCACTTGGGATATTTTGACCATGGCAATTGATAATGAGGCCCATCTTTAAAAGTCTTCCAGTCACCGCCCCACTCAATTGACACACATACATCTTTGGCCGCTTGTTTCATCGCTGCTGCTAATGGTTGATAGTATTTCCAATCCCATGTAACCTTGCCGTCTTCATCAAGTGCGATTAGGTCTACAGCGTGTCCAGTTAAATGACGGCTATTCATTGTCATGGTAGCGCCTTGCTGATATAGCTCTTTTTGCCGTGTGATTGAACGCAGACCTTCGCCTACACTAAAATCAATATCTGTAATTTCGATAGCTCTTTCAACGATTTTTACCAAATCAGGATGCAAGCCTTTTAATCTATCTAGTGACTTTGCGGACAAATTGTACTTACGTTTCGGCTCAACTCGCTTGTCCTCTTTGTTCACAGCGTTTTTATCACTATGCGCTTTACAATGAATAGCAGCTTCTGCCATGGCATAAAACCCTGCATGAGCTTGATTATCCCACACCCCATTTGCTTCGCCATCATAGAACCCATGAATCTTCATTGTCGCTTGTAGGTTTTTTATTGTAGATTTTTGCATATGTCTCACCTTTTTAAAGACGTAAAAAAAGCCCCAAAATTGAAGCTGTATTTAATATTGATTATTATTTGTCTTTATCTGCAATGCGTAGCGCGTAATGCAGAGCATTTAGAACTAACAACCCACGCCGGTAATGATTTGCCTTAATGTATGGCTGGACAATCTCACTGTTTTTGATAGCTATATCTGTCAGCTGACGTGCTGTTTTGATGAAATTAAACTGCATGATTTACTCCTATTATTTGCCAAAAATCGCAAACGCTGCGTCTTTTACTTCTTTAATGACTTCGGCAATAGTCTTGCCCTGCCATAATGCTACGGCTTGATAAACAATACCGATTGCTAACATGCCGAACACTGCCCAAACAAGCATGATTGCACCCTGTGTCATGACGCTATAATCTTGGTAACCCATAAATTCAATATGCGCTGCCCCGCCAAACAGCGAGATTGTGACAGCAATGGTAAACTTGATTATCACTGACATATTAACTTGTATCTTACCGTCTTTGCCGATATCGCCTGATAGCATCAATCCAAATATTGCACCAATCACTGCGGCGAATACTTTAGGTAGAAATACCATCAGCTTTAGTATGATTAGTTCTAAAAATGGTGTGTTTTGTGGCATAACGCCTCCCTCAAATTTTAGATAATAAAAAACCCACCATTGGGTGGGTTAATAAAATTGGTAATAGATCAAACAATTTAATCAACAAAAGATATAATTTGCTCAATAGCATCTTGTCTGCTTAATGGTACGTGTCCACCTTTTGTAAGGTGCCACTTTGCGTAAGTATGAATAGTTAATTCACCGACCTGGCTCTGATCTAACGTGTGGGTAATCTCAGACCATCTGTTAATGAAATAATTTAACTGCGAAATATGAGAACTGTCTTTGACATTATGCATATATTTAATCTTTGGAATAAACCCATACTTTTCAAAGCGTTTTGTAACATCAACCCTATATCGCATGTCTTCAGGTACTACCGTATCATTAATGTTAAAGGCTGCATTGAAAAGATTTAAAACTTCATTGCGAGCATGATAGGTCTGAAGATCTATTTGAGGGATATCAACAATCGCTTGTGCCCCTTTTCCATAGCATGTAGCAAGCATAATTGAGGAAAATCCACCTGCTGATGCGCCAAAAAAAGTCACGTCTGTTAGAGTAAACCAATCCACTATCTTTCTTATGATATCAGCTTGAATTTGTGCATAATCCTCAGCACCACTCCCAACAAACCAACCACCATTGAGAGTATCGTTTAGATACAGAGTTGGATCGTTCAAAACAATTACAGAATATGGCAAGTCAGTAGCCCAGCTCCATCTGAAAAAAGCGGGTAGATCTATATTGTTACGATTAATAGCATCCTGTCCCATTACTACTAACTTGCGAGATTTTGATTTTAATGACATGAACATTTGAAAGTGTGTATTTACATTCAGGATGTAATTGTCATCAAACTTAATATCGCTTCTTTTTAAATCATCCGTATTAACTGTCCTTTTTGGATACGCTGCTTTACTGGGCTTTAATGTCGATCCTTTCGGTTGATTAGACAGTAATATTTCCATGTGCCGAGAAACTTTTTTTGCAAACTCTAATTCTGTAGCACAAGGAACATGTTGCACAGTAGTTTTTGGGTTGTTGCGTACCCCAGCATTATTGGTAAAAATAACTAAGTGATAGAGAGAGCTGCTGATGTTATCGTTAGCCCAGTCAGCTACGTTCTTTATTTCGGAGATATCACGGTCATATGCATTCAATAAAATAAGCAGCCGTTTGCCTTTAATTTCAAACTTTTTATTAGCAATAAAATATGTGAGTTCTACTAATGATTGAACTAGGTCGGTTGATGCTGCGAAATTTTTACTAATATCGAAAGTTTCAATATTGACAGTTTGAAAAACCTTGGATAAACAGTCACTATTGTCAACACGTGCAAATTTATCCCAAATTTGTTCTTTAAAACCTTGCATATTATTGCCTATTATTATTATCCAAAAATAAAAGGCCAACAACTATCAGCCTTTTACACCACTTTCAATATCACAAGTATAGCAAAGTCTGCTAGATTACTCTTACGCGTTTATAATGGTATTGCGTATATTATCAAAAATAATTCTGTGGCCTAAATCATTTGGATGTAACCCATCGCTTGTGTAAGCAATCCCATCAATCTTTGCTTGTACGGTGGCCGCGTAGTTACTAATAAAATCAACACCCAATTCTGCTGCTAAGTCTTGAGTGACACGAGCAACGTCGCCCTGGTTATATTTTCTATCTTTAGCTTCGTCACTAGTGCTTGCTGCATTTGCTGACATTAAGATAACTCGCTTACCTGTCGCTATTAATGCATTTGCGATAATACGCAGATTGTCTTTTGTCTTTTGAGCTGTAAGAGGTTTTACTAATTGAGATCTGTCATTAGTGCCGAGCATAATAAATACATAGTCATCAGGCTTGCTTGGTTGTAGCAACCCCCCGTTAGGCAACCATTCTTGCGTCCAAGATCCTGATATGCCATCGTTAGCGACTCTTATTTTTTGATTGACTTTGATAGCTTCGAATCTAAACAAGCCGCCATCTCTTGACCTGTTTCGCAGGCTGATACGATGTGAGCCGTATGGTACAGTAAATGGTTTTTCAAGACTCCAAGCGGTAGGAGCAGAGTAGTCAAACTCACCAATTTTTACGTTGTTATCATAAACGTCTACAAATCCATTTGTACCCGTACCATTGCCCGCATGCACAACAGTAAAATTATCACCAATCATTTCAAATTCAACGCGAGCGTTGTAGTTGTAAAGAGGTTTATTTGCGTTTGTGTAGTAAGCTAAGTCGATATGATGCATAAAAAATGCATCAACTCGCTGTTTAACTATGATGCTATCTAGTGATATTTTTGTGCCGTCAAAGTCATTGATAAACTCAATACCTGATACAGGGTCAATGGCGTCAATATAAAAAGCCTTGGAATAATAACCGCTGCCACTAGATAGCCCACTTACTAGGGGTTCGGCAACCAAAGCGGCTTCGTCAAAATAGGTTTTACCTAGCCACTTGCGCAATAAGTTAGCCCAACTACCGTTTGTCAAATTATTACGTGGATCGTTTAGCGTGTGATTACGTCCTACATCTGACGATGTGCCGCTACTGCCCACGCCCCATGTGATTGAGTCGCCAATTAATCGAATTTGCACACTGTACAGTGGATTCGATAAATCTACTTTGAGTTGTTGTAATTCTGACAGTTGCTTTATTGATTGCACGTCCGCCTTGATGGTTGTTATAGCATTGGATAAATTATATTTAATATAAACCCAAGCACCGTTGATTTTTTGATAAACGCCATTATCTTTAATAGGATCATTAGTAACAATTGCGTAATCACCGTCAACTAATGGAGGATCAACATCCGGCGCTGTCATTTTTGCGTAAGTGCTAAAAGGCGTTGCACCAAGCAATCCGTTCTCAACTAATAATCTTGATGCCATGGGTATTGAAGCGTACTCTTTACCTAATCGTGCTGTGATCATCTTATCTTCGTTCACAGCTTCTTTTAGTGTCTGCGTGTCTAAACGTCCGTCTACAAAATCCTGTGTGGTCATAATCTCTGACATTTCTTTTCCCCACAAAAAAGCCCTCAACTAAGAGGGCGTATGTTTAATTTAATTTTAGGCTATTAGGCCGTTTATATGATCTTTATCGTTTGGATAGTACCTGCTGTCATAGGCCATTGCACTTATCGTCGACTCAAACACTCCCTTACCAGACTTTTCATTGATCAAATACGCCTCAGCTTCAATATCCACAGCTTCAGTAATACTAAATGCTGAATGAGCCACACCACTGGTCACCAGAGGCATCATTGGTATGCGTGCCAGCTCAATTTGATAGTGACCAACTTGGTCAATAATCTCAATCACATCAACGGTGCAGTTTTTAATCTGCAGATGAACGACATAGCTCTTGTCTTCATCCAAATCAACTGGATAGTCCAAGGTCAGTATCGTATTCTCTTGAAGATCCACTTGCCCGCTGCATAATATCGGCACAGTCGAGTCAACAACTGCAATTCTATCCATACGAGTCACCAAATCGCCCTCCCCGTAAGCTGTAAACTCTATCGCCTTACGGTTATATCTCAGCTTATTCCACGCCCTATGCGCCAAGAAATGCGCCTGTGCGTAATTGGTCACACCTTGGGTATCAATCTTCTTATAGTTGGTTCGAAGCTCGTCAGGCAGTCTGATGACAGCTTCACTATAGTTGTCAAATGGGTCGCGCCATTTCAGCTCTACGCCATCGTAATTATCTTGGATACCAAAAAATTCAGTGACAACCATGCTCTCTGGGCGAATATTACGATGATTAAACAACACCAAGCTATTGGGCGTTTCGCGTTCAAAGTTAAAATAATGCAGACCGCCTTCTCGTCTTGCAGTACAAAACACAGCTTCAGCAACCGTAAAGATCATCTCTTGATAGCTGCTGTATTTATCATCAAACGTGTAGTTAAACTCAGTCGCTTTATCGGTACCGAAATAAGTTGCTATCTCGTCACTCAAGTCATAAAAGGAATCGACATCAACCTCAGTTTCATCCATCCGGCCAATGTAAGGATCAAGCGCCATAGCAATTGATATGTCAGCAAAGTCGCTGGTAGGTAGAAAACCACCAATAGTATTCAGCTTACGATGCACGATTGCATTTAGCTCACTTGCGTTTGTGCCAGAACCAATGGCCATACGGCGCAATCGAATAACCGTATCGTGCTCATAGACTGATTTTTTAGTCTCGTAATAGCTGTAGGCGCTTTCAAATACCACGTCATCGATTAACTGTGCGCTATTACCATTATCATTAAGGCGATTAACTCTAAAGCGCACCTTACCCGCTTCTGGCAACTCTTTTTTGATGGTCATACCCACTGGTGAGCGGTTATTGGCCTGACCTTCCATAGTATCGCCATGGCGCATGATGGGCCCATAAGGGACACCATCATCACCTACCATCTGATACTCCACTTCTATTGATACCTGCTTTGCTTTATCTCCTTCATAGATACCGTTACTAGCCAAAAAGTTCAGAATAAAGCCTGTCGTGTCCTTTGACCCAGAATACTTCCAACCAGTAAAATTACTACCAGTACCAGTAAATCGTATGGTGCGCTGTCTAAATGATGCTACTTGCTCTGGCGTTGCGCCATCCAGCTTAGACCAGTCAGCATTCACACCTGCAGGGTTTACTAGGCTGATTGTAGTATCAGTCAAGCTCGCAATCGTATAGACACCTGACAAATCGATATTGTTTGTATTGGCAGTTAATACAGCCGATGTAATACCTGCTGCATCAGCGGTCAGCAAGTAAAAATTTGGATTTACGTCTTTATAGCCTGCTGATAGTGTCACTTCATAAAACCAAGCGCTTGCGCTACCCGATTTAACAATACTATCTACCTGATACTCACCTGCCAGCGTCAGATCGCCATTTGTGTTATCAGCTACATTTAGAGCTGCTATTCTAATGCGGCGGTATTCACTAGGGTTAACAAGCTCTTTTGATGAAGCAATAGTTAAAATACCATCCACACCCACATCCGTATTGCCTGATATTTGCGCATCTGCCACCGAACCAAATACTGCGTTCTCAATCTTGATAGAGTCGCCTTGCTCGAATGTCCGGGTAAATCTTAAATAGTTTGAGCGCGTTTCTGTTTTCCAGTAACCGTTATGGTCACCGCCGCGCCAGTACCAATAGGTGTGTTCATATGTAGTATATTCAGTATTTCCGACCAACTTGTTTCCATCTTCGATCGTAAAATCAGTGAAAGCAATACTCCCTGATGCTGACGTTTTTAATACTTGCTTACCATCAATACCACTAACTTGCTTAGTGACCAATGGCAACTCGTCAAACACTTTGCCTATCTGAATTTGTGGGGCTTCATCAATAAGGGACTGTTCAGGCTCGTAGATACTTATTGATGCCCCTTCAATCGTATTGATCGGCGTTTCGCCTTCGTTAATTGTATCTTCGTCAATCTCGAAGTAACCAGTACCTATAGATAGCAAGCACTCTTCTACTTGTATGTTGTCTTCGTAGTGCCGCCAAACAGACGATATTAAATCAGGTATGGATTTACGGCGGCCATAAATATCAGGTACGCGCTCATTGACGCGGTGTTTGTTTTGGCGCTGTGCAAGACTATTATTCGGTGAGCCTGCCACATCATTCGTAGCGCTCATGTCTGGCATATTGGCATATGTGTATACCGCCACACCTACTGAGATAACCGCTGCGATGATACCTAGTGTTACTGGATCTGCTGCATGACACAGAACCTGATAATCACCAGTCACGTCTTTGAGTGCCCACGCCTCAAGCTTGGTCTTTGGTGTGATGTCGTTCTGCACACATATAGGGCTTTTGTACAGTCGTGACGCAGGATATTCCTCACGTATTGCCAACCATTCCGTCAAAAGACAGTCGAAACTACGCTCTGTGCATTCAGTAGCATCAAGCTCGTTGTGGAAAATCTTTAACGTCATAAAACCGTACCTTTTTATATTGGCGTTTGATGGTGCGCAACGTCTCGTAACGTGTACCAAGTTCTGATAAATGTAAGATTCTACCGCAATAGTACAAGCCAACGTGATGCCGATTATCAAGTGTCATCATCAAAACGATAGTGCCGGTACTAGGCTTGGCAACTAATTCGCCTTGCTTCATACTTTGCTTGGTTGGTTCTAATTTGTTGTCTAGTGAGCCAGTTAATCCTAAGAAACAGTGACTAAAGTCATAGTCAAACAAGTGCTTACCCGCATCTATCAGTAGATGCACACAATGATAATTGTCACGGTCGAACTTACGGTTAAGCAAAGAATCGATGCTTTTCATAACAGACCCTTTAAATCAACATAGTAATCAGGCGAGTACGGCCTACCTGTGGCAACGGTGTTCTTATCTGGGGTTTTTGCATCAAACGTCGTTGCTTGGTGGTCGCGGCTCATCTGCTCAACGAACAAACCCTTTGCAATATCAATAGGCTTGTCTTTGGCAAACGTCATTGATGAAGCGTCGTAGGCATATTGACGATAAATAACTTGTGGATATTCATCGCTGTCCGATGCTCTTATTTGCTTAATCAGTGGCGGTACAATCTCACCCAAGTCGCCAAGCGTGATGTTGAAGCTCTGATCAAGATCATCAGAGGTCTTGCCGCGATTAAT
>Ga0207887_1000182_pt1 | contig 12601 bp, 16 predicted proteins | sample LinPmetageLP38_FD_184051 | JGI IMG/M metagenome (GOLD analysis project Ga0207887, IMG submission 184051) | Marine viral communities from the Pacific Ocean - LP-38 (SPAdes) | ecosystem: Environmental > Aquatic > Marine > Oceanic | place: Pacific Ocean | collected 2010-06-15 | reverse complement strand
GATACATCATGGACATCAGCTTCTTTCACATGTCGTGGATGTTTAATTTATAATTCATCTACTATTACTGGACTTACAACAGATGCTGCTGTTTGTTCTATAGATTTTGGTGGAGACAAAACTGTTTCTTCTGGAACTTTCACAATTCAATTTCCAACAAACGATTCTAGCTCAGCGATCATAAGAATAACGTCGTAAGGAGGTAAATCCTTATGGCTAACTCTTGGGGTGAATCTGGAACAACCTGGAGTCAAGGCGACTGGGGTCAACAATCTACTACCACTGTAGTTCTTAGTGGACTTTCAATTACAGCATCATTAGGTGAAGCTTCAACCTATAACGAACATGGATGGGGAAGAAGTACATGGGGATCTGATGACTGGGGTGATTTCAGTTTAACAGTTTTTCCTACCGGTTATTCTATAACTGGTTCTGTAGGTGAACTAGCAGCTTTTCCAAATACAGGTTGGGGTCGAGACTTCTGGGGTGAAGAACCTTGGGGAGATAGTTTTGATCCCGTAGTTACTCTTAGCGGCTTCTCAATCACAGGATCTTTAGGAACATTACCTTATGCTCAATCCACATCGGGTTGGGGTAGAGATGAATGGGGTTATGGTAACTGGGGTGAAAATACTACCACAGTTGTAATAACAACTGGTTTAGAAATGACTACCGGACTGGGTCTTGCAGGTTGGGGTAGAGACACATGGGGCGCAGGTGCTTGGGGAGAAGAAAGCGTACTAACAACAACTCAATTATCTATTGCAGCTCTTACAGGTATAGAAGCAACATTAAGTCTAGGTACTTTTACTCCTAATTATGATTTCCTATTAGATCTTACTGGTCTTGGACCAGCTCAAATGGGAGCAGGTATTGGAACTTTAAGTATCAATAATGGCTCTGATCATACTCAAGGATTAGCGAGTTTATTAATTACTGGATCCCTTGGTAGTGTTGGTCATGAGATGGCATATGACCTGACTGGCATAGAAGCCACAATGAGTTTGGGTACAATAGATGCCAATGATACTCAATTAATTGATCTTACAGGACTAGAAATTAATTTCTTTGCATTAAATGTTCCTACTGTTGCTGACATGGCAATAGGATTAAGTGGATTAGCTATCACCGGTTCAATAGGAAGTCTCACAATAACGGATATGCAAGTTGGAATTTCAGGCATTGAAATGACTGGTGCACTAGGGTCCGCGGGTATGTCCCCACTACATTACAAAGATGTTGACATTACGGGAAATACTTCTTATACATATGTAAAACACGCAGGTGAACTTTAGGAGAAAATAAATTATGTCATCGAATTACACAGTACTCGGAATTCAACTTATGACGACTGGCGAAAAAGCCGGTCTATGGGGTGGATTAACAAATACAAATTGGAACATTATTGAACAAATTTCAGGTGGTTATACCACACAAGCGGTAACAGATGGGGCTGACACAGATCTATCTGTAAATGATGGTACAGCAGGTGCCACTCTTGCTCACAGAATTATAGAATTAACTGGATCTCTTACATCAGGTAGAAATGTAACTATTCCTATTGACGTTCAAACTTTTTATATAATTAAAAACGCAACTACAGGTTCACAAATCGTAACATTTAAATATATTACGGGTAGTGGCGGTAGTGTTGCAATTGCTAATGGAGATACGGTACTTGTTTACGCAGCTGCTGATGATGTAACTAATCCAAATATAATTGACACTGGATTTGGATCAGGAATTTCAGCTGTTGTTGATGATACAACACCTCAACTTGGTGGCGACTTAGATGTCAATGGAAATGATATAATTTCAGCTGGTGGTGCTGATATTAGTATCATTCCCAATGGAGCAGGAGATGTTAATCTTGGAGCTGATGCCGTACAGATTGGCGATAACAATGCTGACGCAACGCTTACTACACAAGGCACAGGAGATTTAATTTTAAACACAAACAATGGCACGAATGCAGGAACTATTACACTTTCTGATGGCGTTGATGGCAATATTAATATTGCTCCCAATGGAAATGGAGTAGTACAAGGTAGCGGATCAGCAATTAAAATTGCAGGCTTAGAAACTATTTTTATTCCAGCATCGGCGATGTATGGAACTGAAACAAATGGTGCAGACGCTAATCAAGTTGAAACAACAGCAACTAGACCAGATTTAAAAGTTTTGGATTTTGATCCAAGTACAGCGGAATATTCACAGTTTGCTATTGCGATGCCAAAATCATGGAATTTAGGAACAGTAACCTTCCAAGCTTTTTGGGCTCCAAGTAGCACAGATACAGGCAATGCTCTTATAGGTCTTCAAGGCGTGAGTATTGCTAATGATGCTACAGCAGATATAGCTTTTGGAACAGCGATAGACGTTACAGACGCTGGCGGTGGTGCTGTCGAAGATGTTTTAGTTAGTCCAGTGAGTACTGCAGTAACAATTGCAGGAACTCCAGCTGACGATTATTATACATTTTTTCAAGTTGTTAGAAATGCAACAAGTGTCAGTGACACCTTTACAGGTGATGTTCGATTATTAGGAATTAAATTATTCTATACAACAGACGCTGCTAACGACGCGTAAAAATTTTAGGAGGAAAGAAATATGTCTTTTGGATATCAAGTTTTAGGATTTGGATCTGGCGGTGGCTCAGCCCCATATTTTGTCAGATATATGATTATCGCCGGTGGCGGTGGAGCATGTCTAACGAATGCTGGCGGTGGCGGCGGTGGCGGAATGAGAGTTATTGCATGCAAAACTTTTGAAGTCGCGGGAGGTGTGTCCTATACAGTTACAATTGGCGCAGGCGGACAAAAAACTGCATCATGTCAAACAGCTCCTTATTACAAAGGAGGAGATTCAGTATTTTCAACAGAAACTTCCACAGGTGGAGGTGGCTCTGGGGGAGAAAATCACCCAAGCGGAACTCGGGCTGGATGGCCTGGAGGAGCCGGAGGCGGCGGAGGGACTACTTGGCAATCCACAACAGGATGGCCAGGAGGAACAGGTGACACTCCACCTATTGCATCCCCTCTCGGAGGACCACAAGGAGCCAACGGAGGATCAAGCGCAACTCAAGGACCCCCAAATAAAGCGGGAGCTGGCGGTGGCGGCGGCGGCGGAGCATCGGGTTCAACCGGGCAACCTGCCCCAGGATCTGGAGGAGCTGGCGGAGCTGGAACAACAACTAATATTACAGGATCATGTGTCACTTACGCAGGAGGCGGGGGTGGCGGCCATCACGGCCCAGGACCAACTTATGGTGGACCCGGACCAGGAGGTGGCGGAAATGGTGGAAATCAAACCGGAGCTCAACCTGGCACTAATAATTTAGGTGGTGGCGGTGGAGGAGCAAATAATTCTTATGTTCCGGCAGGTAGTATGCCTTTAGGCGGAACTGGTGTTGTTGTCATACGAAGACTAACAGCATCTTCTTCTACGACATCTGGAACAGTAACCACTGACGGTTCTGATACAATTCACACATTTGATGCTACAGGGACATACGTAGGATAATGGCAACTTATTGTAGAATGACAGCTGATGGAATAACTGTTACTCAAGTAGTTAAAGTAGCTGATGAGGACAACATAAAGAATGGTGTTGAAAATGAAGGAGTAGGAATTAATTTCTTAACTAACCTTTATAATTGGTCTCATTGGAGAAAAAGTTCACAGAACACAAGCGCAGGCAAACACTGGACTACAGATGCAGAGGGTGTAGTAACTGAAAGCGCTGATCAATCTAAAGCTTTTAGATTTAATCCAGGGGCTGTAGGAATGATTTATGATTCGGCTAAAGATATGTTTAGAATGCCAAGTGTACCTACCGGTAAAGATGCAAGTGGTAATATTATACCTCTTTCAAGCTGGACTCTTAATGAATTAACAGGACAATATGAGGCACCCGTAGCTAAAGTAGAAAAAGCTGATGATGGTGTTGATGCTACTCATCCACTTCCTCAAGAATGGGATGAAGCGAATCAAGAATGGTCTCTGAATAGTTTTACTCTGGGGACTTATACTCCAGTAGGCACTATAATTAATTTATAACCAATTTACCTACGTCTGGTAGGTAAGCGTATTTCAAAGGACTATAATCTAACATATATTTAAGGTCGTTTAGATCTTCAACCAAAGTATGTCCTGCTAAATTTAAACTAGTATTAAGAAGAAAGGGTATTTTATATTTTTTATTAAATGCTGATAAAAGATTATAGAAGTGAAGATTATCTTTCTGATTTACTGTTTGAATTCTAGATGTCCCATCCACAGCGGTTACACTTGAAATTTTCTTTTTAGCTTTAAAGACATATAACATGTAAGGAGAAGATCCTTTAATTTCAAAATATTCTGAAGCCTGTTCTTCTAAAATAGCGGGTGCAAAAGGTCTATACCACTCTCGATGCTTTATTTTATTTACAATTTTAACTGCCTGAGGGTGGGTAGCGTCCATCAGTAAAGATCTATTCCCTAAGCCTCTTTGGCCCTGTTCTGACCGTCCCTGAAAGAGAGCTACAGGTTCTTTCTTTAAAAGAGGACATATATCCTCTGGGCCTGCGTCAACAATATCGTAGTCTTTGAAGGTGGGATAATGAAGAAATTCATAGTTTGGTTCAAACCCTAGATACGTAGGATGAGGAATCTTTAGCTTCCCTCCTGTATAATAATTAAGAGCTCCTAGAGAGATTCCTTGATCGGTGCATAAAGGATCTATTTTAAAATTTTTATAATTAAAAAATTGAGCATTAGCCAATACGTTTTGAGCTACTCCTCCTGAGTAAGTAACATCGGATAAAGGCATAATCTTTTTAATTTTAGCTTCTGTTGCTTTTTGAAAAGCCTGTAGAGGGCCCCCATGACTGGAGAGAGCCATAATCTTTCCGCAATATTTAAATGCTAAAAATTTCTTACCTAAAATTTTAGTAGTTTTTTCTTCGTAATCGGAACCAATATTATTATGTTCTTGAAGGATTACTTTATCATTTTGAAAAATAGTTTCTTGTTCATAAAATTTTTTTTCATTACTATTTGTTACACTCCTAGATTCTCCCAGAGGACCACCATGACCATCTATCACCACCATGTTCTTTCGTTCTCCACAGGTGGCCTTGGCACAATAGGTATGAAATAAATGATGATTTTTATCTGCCCCATAAATCTTTTCAGTTTTAGAAGTAATGAGTTCGTATTCTTTTAATGCATTCTCCCATCTCCAATGACCCGAATCTGTGAGAAAAGTAATAATAACTTTATCAAAAGTAATGCCTAGTTTTTTAAGGCGCAGCATCAGACTTAAGGAGGGCATCGTATTTGCTACCAGGTGATTAAATCTTTCTATTTGTGTATGTACTAAAAATTTATCATCCTTAATAATACTCAAAGCACCATCATGAGAAGTATGTATTGCCAATATATTCATATTACTTTATAAAGCTCTTTATAAAGGACATATTATATGGAGAAAGTATTAAGTGCAATAGATCTAATAATCGATAAGGTACATGGACATCGGGCTGATCCTAATCCTCTCATGCGTGTAGCCATTATGGAAAGTTATACTCTCGATACAAGAAAAAAAGATAATCCACAGGACTATTGTTATGAAGACTATAAACTAAAATGGAACAAAGGATTTCAAAACATAGCGGATTATGTCCGTGTAGAGTTCCAAAGAAAAAGAGACATTCATCGAAATTTTGTTTTAACTGATTACTGGGGAAATGTTTTTTTCCCTCAACAACAATCTTTAAATAAAAATACAGTCATGGTAAATGATTTAAAACACTCCCCTGATCATACGTGCGTGTATTGTGTCAGGGTTGAAGAAGGTTCTTGCAATATGGTTTTCGAATATGATGATAATCGTAGAGTGGGATCAACTTGGAGCATCCCATTAGAAACGAGTAAGTATATTATTATTCCTTCTCATTTAAGATATTTTATTTCTAGAAATAACGGAAGGAAAGAGAATATGTTTTTTACCATGGTAGCTGAAAATGCATGAGGAGAAAATAATTTTTGGGACTCCTCTAGTTTTATACCCCATTAACGATAAGACTCTTAATAAAGAACTAGAGAAACTTGCCCTTCATCAATTAAAGACTCAACCTTTAAAGGTGCTGTCTAATGAAGGAGGGAAACAAACTCATGCTCCTGATCTTAATCATCCTGTTCTTAAAAAATTTTTTACTACTATTTCTCCCTTTCTTAATCAATTTGTTTCCATGTATGATTTTAAAAACAAATTTAAAATAACTGTAAGTAATCTCTGGTTTAATTTAAATAAAAAAGAATCTTTTAATATTCAACATGCTCATGGACAATGTGATTTTTCTTGTGTGTATTGGATAAAATATCCTCCTAATTCAGGAAGATTAATTTTTATCAATCCTGATTCTACGAGAGAGTTTATTCATTGGAGTACTCTTCCCGTCAATAATTATAATGTATTTAATTCAGCTGTTTATAAAGTTAACCCTACCACTATGACCTTAGGAGTTTTTCCTGCTCAACTTCAACATTATGTAGAGCCCAATAAAAGTAAAGCTGGTAGATTAAGTATGGCTTTCAATTTATTAATACAATGAATCTTAAATATTTTTATTGGTTTTTTCCAAAAGCTTTTTCCCCAAGTTTCTGTAATAAGATAATAGAGCTTGGAAAGACGCGAGTAGCTGATGAAGCTGTTACTGGAGGAATGGAAAGAGACCTTAAGAAAGATCCATTGACTAAAAAAGAAGTAGTCTTTAAGAAAAAGATACGCAGGTCTAAAGTGGCATGGCTTACTGAGCCCTGGTTATATAAAGAACTTGCCCATTTTTTAAATCTTGCTAATCAAAATGCAGGTTGGAATTTTCAACACGATTGGTTTGAAGATGTTCAGTTTACTTACTACGGAAAAGGAGATCATTATGATTGGCATATGGATGAATGGAACCAGGGCTATAGCCACAGTGAAAAGAATCATGTGAATTTAAGAGGTAAAATAAGAAAGCTTTCAATGACCATTAATTTAAGTGATCCTAATGACTATAAAGGAGGAGACTTTATGATAGGAATGCCTACTTCTACAAATAGATCAGCTTTTAGAAAGGTTGAGGAAGTAAAACCTCAAGGTTCCGTTCTTGTTTTTCCTTCTTTTTTATGGCATAAGGTAGCACCAGTAAGAAAAGGAAAAAGATATAGCTTAGTAGTATGGACATGCGGAAAACCATGGAAATGAAAATGATACCTTATTTTGGTACACCAATCTTTGGCACAGGTATGCCTGAATTTTTAAAAAGCTCTATAAAATTTACTGATCCTTATATTAAACAAGCCATCAAGAATCATAAACCTGTTATTGCTAAAAGAAAAAAAGAATTGGGTCTTAACATTGGAGATTTTGGTGTTGCTTATCAGTCCACTACACTTCTTAATGATAAAAATTTAGCACCTCTACGTGATAAGGTAGGGGCAACTTGCCATGATTTTTTAACTTCATCTGGATTTAATCTAAGTAAACATATTGTAACGATGCCTGAAATGTGGGTGCAAGAGTTCGGCCTTAAAGGAGGAGGAACCCATGCAATGCATATGCATCCTAATACCCATGTGGTAGGTTTTTATTTTTTAAAATCTAGTAAACGCACTTCTGCACTTATTTTTCATAACCCTAACTCAGGGGCAAGAGCCTTATATCTTCCTCCTAAAAACGAGAAAGCTCTTACGTTTGCTAATGATACAGTTAATTTTGAGGTAGAGCCGGGAAGTTTAATTCTATCGCCTAGCTATCTTCCCCATGAATTTACTGTGGATCCTGGAGTGGATCCTTTCAGATATATTCATTTTACTGTACAGGCCCTTCCTAAACTGGAGCCAGATGCCAATACACAATGAGACTACTCTAAGTTCTTATCCTTTCGGTCCTTACCTAGCGTCTTTTGAGGTTGATCCTGAATTTTGTAAAAAACTTTTAAAAGCAGGACGAAAATTAAAGACCCCTTGGAATAAACATTTAGTAGGACGTATAAACTACGAACGTTTGTATGATCATAATGATGAATCGTTAGTGCGAGGATTTGCTCCTTATATTAATGGCTGGATGGAAGGATGGAAAAAATTTTCAGAAGCCCCTGCTTATGACAAGAATCTACAAGGATGGAAATTCACCCAGCTTTGGATAAACATTCAGAAAGCAGGTGAATATAATCCTATTCATACCCATACCAATTGTGATTTATCCATGGTGCTTTTTCTTAAAGTTCCTAAAGGCATGAACCAAGAAAAAAATATACGCAACGGAGCCCCTAATGGGAGTCTATCATTTATTCACGGACAAGAATCTGATTTATTTATAACAGACAGAGTCTTTGCTCCTGAAGAAGGTAAGCTATTTATTTTTCCTGGGCGACTTCGTCATCATGCCACTGCGTTTGAATCAAAAGGAGAGCGCATTTCAGTAGCGGGCAACGTAGCCTGGGTTCCTAAGAGATGGGAAGATCGGAGATGAGTTTTAAAAAGAAAGGATATGTTTTTATAAAGAAAGCTATTTCAAAAGAACTGGCAAATTTTATTAATCGTTATCTTTTAATCAAAATGCAAGCTGCTCGTACCATGCAAGAGACCCGATACATCATGCCTGGTGCTGAAGAATGGGGTATCTTTGGGGACAAACAAGTACCTGGTGCTTATGCAGTCTATGGAGATTGTGCTACCGATAGTCTGTTAGAACGTCTTCAGTCCAAGATAGAAAAGCATACTAAGCTACAGCTCTACCCTACTTATTCTTATACTCGTGTATACTTTAAAGGAAATATTCTTCGCAAACATACGGATCGTTTTTCATGCGAAGTTTCAGCCACCTTATTTATGGGTGGAGATGACTGGCCTATTTATTTAGAAAAAAATAATAAGCCCATTAAAATTAAATTTAAACCTGGAGATATGCTTCTTTATAAAGGAGGAGATCTTCCTCACTGGCGTGACTCCTTTGAAGGACACCAATGTTCTCAGGTCTTTCTACATTATAATACAGCCGATAATAAATTTAATAAATTTGATGGTCGTCCTCATCTAGGACTTCCACCTTGGTTTAAATCTCATGAAACTTGATCAAGTTCTTCCCTTATTTGCGGAACCGATCGCTTTGTTTACACTCAAAATGGACAGCCAAGATGTATTAAAAGAAATTAAATCTTTAAAGTTTATTCCTAGAGTCTCTGACTATAGCAATGCTCATGATAAATATAACTATGGAAGTGAGTCTTTTGATATATTAAGCAAAGGACCCCACCTTAAATGTCTTGAAGCTGCTATCACAAATGCATGTGAACATTTTATTAAAGAGATAGGAGAATATAAAACTGACTTTAGAATAACTAATTCATGGGCCACTAAAGTGAAGCCTGGTGGTTACGCCGCCCGTCATTATCATGCTAACTCATGGCTAAGCGGAATCTATTACCCTATTGGAGATCCTTCGTTTGCTGTTAGATTTCATTCTCCACGTAAGACAGCCTATGATTTTCAACCCCTTAAGTTTAATGTTTTTAATTCTATGGCATGGACTTGTGTGGCTAAAGATAATCTTTTAATTCTTTTTAACAGCATTCTTGATCATGAAATTTTAACTAACCAGTCTAAGTCAACTCGTTATTCAATTGCTTTTAATGTTCTTCCTAAAGGAACTATAGGAAAAGGAGATGGACATGTTAAATTTTGAGGCCTTTCATACCCTAGGTTTTTTTCATGGTAGTATTCCTGAAGTTGATAATACCAAATTTAAAAAACATATTCTTAAAACTAAAACACCTTATAAGAAAGACGAACATTTTAATCGCTATGAAGATACTCAGTTTCCTATGTGTAAAGAATTTGGTCAAGTACTAGACCATGTTCGTGAGAACTACTATGAAGCTACTCGCAAAAAAGTAGAGCTCGTTAATTTCTGGTCTCATATTCATCAAACTAATATGAGTACATCAACCCATGCCCATATTACTGATAATGATTTTGAAAGTGCTAGACATATTACAGGAGTTTATTATGTGGCAGTCCCTAAAGGATCTGGAGATTTTGTAATTGTATATCCTTATAATCGTTTTGTGATTAGGGAAAAACATTTAACTCCCCAAGACGGAAAATTTATCTTATTCTCTTCAGCCTTTGAGCATTATGTAACTCGTAATATGAGTCGACAACCTAGGATTTCGGTATCCTTTAACTTTAAATTATTAGATGATTAAATATTATGATGACATTTTTGATAAGTACTGGGTAGATGAAGCAGCCTGGAAATTAATCAATGGCCCTTGGCATGCTACGAACGTAGCTAATCGTTCAACATGGCCCTATAAAGCTCAAGGCAGTCATCGTTTATTAGGGGATAGTTTCTTTCCTGGTCCCAATAGATACCACCCTGAATTAACTGAAATGTTTATGAGGTCCTTTGAACCTATTATGGCTAAAGTTAAACGTAAAATGAAACTTAAAGAAATTGCTACCAACCTTCAGTTTAAAGGAATGGATGGTACCGATCATCAGGATGGTTGTGAAAATGAATCTTCTTTTATTTTAATGTTAAGCAATGAGATTATTAATTGTAAAGGAGGAGAGTTCATTTCAGGCAAAGACAAAGTTAAATTTAAACATGGACGTGTCATAGAAATTAAAGCGAACCAGATGCATCGAGCACTGGCTTTTAAGAAAGCTCATGTTCCTAGAATGTCTGTTAAATATATAGGAGTTAATTTATGAAGATTACAATTTTAGGTAGAGGAAACGCTGGATGCCTAACCGCACTGCATTATGGATACCATTCACGTAACAACAAACAAGTAGAAGTAGAATTACTTTATGATCCTAAAATTCCTCCGGAGAAAGTGGGACAGGCTACACTGCTCGAGCCCCCTAAACTTCTTTGGCATGCATTAGGAATAAATTGGTGGAAGAATCCTATTGAAGCCACTCCCAAACTAGGAATTCTTTATGAGAACTGGGGAAAAAAGAATGCTAAAGTCTTTCATCCTTTTGATTTTGATCGCGTAGCTCTTCATTATAATCCTGTTAAACTTCAGGATGTTATTCTTCAATCTAAATACTTTAAGGTTAAAGAAAAACATATTGAGTCCTATGACCAGATTGATTCTGATTTTATTTTTGATTGCAGAGGAAGACATATTACAAATTGGAAGGATTATACTATACTTAAGAACCCTTTAAATGCGGTGCTCTTAGGAGAAGGCAAGTCTAGAGAATGTGATATTAATTGGACCCGTGCCGTCGCGACTCCTGATGGTTGGACTTTTGTTATTCCTAATACAACTAAAACTACTTCCTATGGATATCTCTACAATGATAAAATTACTCCCATTAAAAAAGCAGCTGCTAATTTTAAACAATTATTTAATTTAGCTAAACAAGGTATTTATTTAAATGAAAAAGTAGATAACTTTAAGTTTAAAAATTATGTGGCTAAGAAACCTATTATTGATAACCGAGTTATTTTAGGAGGCAACCGTCTCTTCTTTCTAGAGCCTTTAGAATCTACGGCTATTCAGTCCTATTTATTCTGGGCGCGTACTGTATGGGACTGGATCATGGAGGAAAAAATAGCTCCGGACTTAGTTACTAATAAGTTTCATACCTATGTTCAACAAACACAGAATTTTATACTCTGGCATTATATGTATGGATCAAAATATAATACACCTTTCTGGCGCCACGCGAAGAAGGGACGAATTGAAGATCCTCTGTTTAGTCATATCTTAGCCTATGCTCAACAGACAAAGATGACAGAACTTAGAGATCCTAACGCTGATATCAACACCGCTTTTTATAGTCAATGGACTCCATGGAACTTTAAATGCTGGCATGATGGAATGACACATGAAGATAAAGAACTTAACTAAATTTCAAAAGTTTAAAAAACTTTTAGATAAACCTCTTTTAACAGGGAAAGAAGTAATAGAGATTGCTAAAGCGGATCCAGCTAATACAGAAACTATTCTGAATAAAGATATCAAAGCTCCTTTTAAACTAGAGCATTTAAATAATTTTAGTTCTCTTATTATCAAAGAGAATTTACTTAAACGAAAAGACATTCGAGACTGGAGCGATAAGTTTAGTAAAGCTCACCCTGATATTCATTATGCAAACAGGGATGTTCATATTTATTATAGTCCAACTATAGAAACTGCTGTTTTTAAAGAACATCAAGACCCATCTTTAAATTTTATTGTACAGTGTGAAGGGTACAGTCGTTGGATTGTTCATGGATTAGAAACCTTATTAGAGCCCAGGGATGCTATCTATATTCCTGCGTATAGTCCCCATCAATGTATTCCTTTATCAGGAAGACTGTCTTTAAGTTTCGCTTTTTGGAGGTATAAACATTATACATATGCCAACGTGTGATTCTATATTTCCATTACCTTTTTATCGATCGGATCCCTTTCCGTTTAATCAAAAACAAATAGACTATATCCGAACCTATCGTCAGAAAACTTACCAAAATGTAGGAGGTAATTATGTTACTAACTCTTGCTACGTTCTGAATGATAAAAAATTAAAGTATATGAAAAAATTTATAGCTCAGCAGTTGGATCTATTTG
>Ga0207887_1000180_pt1 | contig 12645 bp, 10 predicted proteins | sample LinPmetageLP38_FD_184051 | JGI IMG/M metagenome (GOLD analysis project Ga0207887, IMG submission 184051) | Marine viral communities from the Pacific Ocean - LP-38 (SPAdes) | ecosystem: Environmental > Aquatic > Marine > Oceanic | place: Pacific Ocean | collected 2010-06-15 | reverse complement strand
AGCTTTTTAAGACTTGTTTGCGATAATCTAGGGAGTAAGTCATGGTTATTTATTGTGGTAATCGTTTAGTTGATTTATTTTATAACATTTTTGTGGTCAGGTGACTATATAGTCATATGGATAAAAACGGAATTTATTTTGCATCAGATATATCATGGCCTGGTGGTGGCGGACCAAAATATGAGGTTTTACATCCAATAACTCAGCAACCAGTTAAAGTTCCTTCTAGAGGATGGGTTACTAACTCTCAGGCAAAAATGAAAGAATGGATTGATAATGGACTTGTACATTTCGGTATCGATGAAAATTATGTTCCATGCTTAAAAACGTACTTAAAGGACAAAGAGGTACAAACTCCCTACAGTGTATTTTACCAAGACGGCAGAGCCGCTTCAAAAAGACTAACTCAACTAATGGGTAATAATGTATTTCCTTACCCCAAAGATGAAGAAATAATTAGTGAGTTAGTAAGTATGGTTACTAGTGAAAACGACATAGTTATAGATTTCTTCGCTGGTAGCTCGACTACCGCTCACTCTATAATGAGATCAAATTTTGAAAATAGTGAAGAACGTAAATTTATTATGGTTCAGCTAGATGAGCCAATTGATCCGAACAAACAAAAAGACGCTTATGAATTTTGTTTAGATAATAACTTTAAACCTAATATCGCTGAAATATCCAAGGAACGTATTCGCCGAGCTGGTCAAAAAATCTTGGCAGACAATCAAGATAAAGACGGTATTGAAGACTTAGATATTGGCTTTCGCGTGCTTAAAATCGACAGCACTAATATGAAAGACGTCTATTACACACCTGATAACTATGAACAGGCTGCATTAGATCATCTTGAATCTCATATCAAAGAAGACCGCACTGGGGAGGACTTGCTATTTCAAGTTATGCTCGATTGGGGTGTGCCTTTATCCTTACCTATCGAAGTCAAAGACATTCAAGGCAGCTCAGTCTATTACGTGGGTATAGATAGCTTGGTCGCTTGTTTTGATACGCTAACGACTGATTTAATAGATGAGATATCAAAGGATAAGCCACTTAAATTTGTCTCAAGTGAGCTGGCGATAGCTCATGACCAAGACAAAACCAATATCAAAGCACGTTTTGCGCAACTGTCACCTGATACGCAAGTGGAATTCATCTAAGGAGCTCAGTCATGAAAATTGAATTTAAAGAGCTCCAATACCAGCTTGACTCGGTTAATGCTGTTGCAGATTGCTTTATCGGACAACCCAAAGAGATTGCGCAGCGATATACTATTGACCAAGGTAAGCAAAACCTATTACCTGAGCCAAAAGGCGAAAACTTATCCTTATTCACCAATGACGAGCTGGCTAGTACTGGGCAATCCTCATTATTCGATGAGCTACATATCGGCTATGCCAATGCGCCTATTGACGACCCCTCAAAAGTATTAGAGAACATAAAACGTGTGCAGGCAAGCCAAGGCTTGCCACAGTCATCTGAGCTAATCACGGATGACACCTCTAGTAAAGGTGGTAAAGGGCAGAACCTAACCACTAGTGCTATCAATCTAAACATTGAGATGGAAACGGGTACGGGTAAAACCTATTGCTATATCCGCTCTATGATGGAGCTGAATAAGCGTTATGGGTGGTCAAAATTTATTATCGTCGTACCAAGCATTGCTATCCGTGAAGGCGTAGCAAAAACCTTTGAGATGACGGCTAATCACTTCCAAGAAAAGTTTGGCAAAAAGCCCAGATCGTTTATTTATAACTCTGACCAGTTGCATGAGCTTGAAACTTTTAGCTCAAGCTCAGATGTTTGGGCAATGATTATTAACGTTCAAGCTTTTAACACCATAAAACAAGGCGCTAACAATAAAGCCGCCCGTAAGATTTATGCCGAAATGGATGACTTTGGCTCACGTCGTCCTATCGATGTGATACGTCGCAACCGCCCTATTCTCATTCTGGATGAACCTCAGAAAATGCAGTCTAAGAACACGTTAGAGAGCCTGAGTTATTTTAATCCATTGTTCATCATGCGTTATTCAGCTACCCATAAGCGCGACTACAATCTGGTTTATCGCTTAGACGCGCTAGATGCCTACAATCAAAAGCTAGTTAAAAAAATTACCGTCAAAGGTGTTGAGGTTAAGGGCTTATCAGGTGCTCATAGCTACTTGTATTTACAAGATATAGAAGTGTCTTCATCAGACCCTACTGCTAGGCTTGATATAGAAGAAAAAACCAAATCAGGCGTCAAACGTCGTATTCGTCGTGTTAAAAAAGGTAGTGATCTATACACACTATCCAATCAAGCTGAACAATACAAAGACCGTTACGTCGTCGCTGAAATAGACGCTCGCGATCAGTCTTTAACCTTTACCAATGGTATCAAAATCCATGTTGGTGAGGCACTAGGTCAAATCGATGAAAAATTGATGCGCACTATTCAGATACGAGAGACTATTCGCGCTCACTTAGAAAAAGAAAGGGTACTATTCAATCAAGATATAAAGGTACTGAGCTTATTCTTTATTGACGAAGTAGCCAAATACCGTCAATACAATGAACAAGGCAATCGTGTTGATGGAGAGTATGCGCAGATATTCGTTAAGCAGTATCAACAGTTGGTCGATGAAATGGTAGGTCTAAATATAGAAAACGATGCTTATCTTAACTATCTAAGTGAGATTGACGTCGATCGCACTCATAATGGCTACTTCTCACTGGATAAAAATAAGCATATGGTTGATCCTACAACCAAAAACTTTGTAGATGAAGAGCTGGGCGGTAAAGTCAGTCTTACAGATGATATCGACGCTTATGACCTTATTTTAAAAGATAAAGAAAGCTTACTGTCCTTTCCGGAGCCAAACGACTCAGAAGAGACACGCCATAAGAAAAATGTCCGCTTTATCTTCTCACATTCTGCCCTAAGAGAAGGCTGGGATAATCCTAACGTATTTGTCATTTGTACCTTAAAACATTCTGAAAACACCATTTCTCGCCGACAAGAAGTAGGACGAGGCTTGCGTTTGGCAGTACGCAAAGACGGTATGCGTATGGATGCCAATCACTTGTCCAAAGGTGATATTCATCTTATAAACAACCTTACTGTAGTCACCAATGAAAGCTACACCGACTTTGTGACTAACTTGCAAAAAGAGCTGGCAGCAGCTTTGTCTAGCCGACCTACTAAAGCCACAAAAGACTATTTTTATAATAAAGTACTAACGCTAGATGATGGTAGCAAGCATGAGGTAAGCGATCGTGACGCTGATATGATTGTCCATTATCTTATTAAAAATGATTACATAGATTTTGATAAACATATCACGGATAGCTATCATGAAGCCGTTAACAACGATAGCTTAGCACCGCTACCAGAGGCACTTGTACCTTTAACAAATCAAATAGTAAAACTAATCGGCGGTATCTTTAATCCCAAAGACCTTGAAGGTATGACCGAAAATGATAACAAGACAACACCCAATCCTATCAATGAGAATAATTTTAAGAGAAAAGAATTCTTAGAGTTATGGAATCGTATTAATCACAAGGCAGTATTTGAGATTAAGATAGATAGTGCAAAACTTATAGCGCAGAGCATTCAATCCGTTGAAGCAGCAGCAAAGCAAAGGAATAATAACTTTGTAGAATCACTTAGCTATAAGCTCGCTCAATCTACTCAGCGCGATACTATCTCTCATGAAGAATTGACCGCTAGGCAGTCATTTGATAGCCCTACTACCTCAACTGAATCAGCAGATATTTCTATACGTTCACAAGTGAAATATGACTTGATAGGCTCACTCAGTGAACAGACGGATCTTACCCGTCGTAGTATCGTGGCTATTTTGAAAGGCATTAATAACGCTATTTTTGCGCAGTTTAAAAATAACCCTGAAGCCTTTATACGTGAAGTGGCGCGCCTTGTTAACGAAGCACGTATCAGGATGGTCATTCAAGGACTGACTTATTATACGATCGACCAGACCTACCCACTTAATGAGATTTTTGTGTCCAATCAAAAAGTTCCTAGTGACTCACTAAAAGTTAGCCGACATGTCTTTGACTATGTAGCGACTGACTCGAGCATCGAACAACGCTTTGCTCAGGAGCTAGAAGGTGCGATTGAGGATGTTGCTGTATACGCTAAGCTGCCTGATAGATTTAAAATTCCGACTCCTGTAGGCGACTATAATCCTGACTGGGCCATTGCTTTCAACGAAGGCAAAGTGCGGCATATTTATTTTGTCGCTGAAACTAAAGGTTCAATGGTCGATGCAGACTTGCGTGAAAAAGAAAAGTATCGGATAGAGAGTGCTAAATGTTTCTTTGATGCATTAAATTTAAAAGCCAGTGAGGACAACAGCCTTGCAGGTCAAGCTGTAAAGTATGGTGTGATTGACAGCTTTGATGAGTTATTAAAGCTGGTTGGATAAAGTATCCATGACCTAGTAAAAAACCAAGCCACCTTGCGTAATGCTAAGGTGGCTTTTTTATTGAAGTAAGATATACGTAAATAGCTTAGTTTATGTGCATTCAATAACTCGGCACACCTAAGAAGTAGCCATTCATCGTCATCCTATTAAATCTATATGCATGAGAATGAGGCGACCCCTTACAGCGCCCTACTAGCGGCTGCTTTTGATCAAGATAGTGATAGATGATTATTAATAAGATAAATATTTTTATCACCTCTCTAGAGAGACCCTTAAACCCTTGTTTTATATATGTTTAATAGTGAAAAATAGTCTTTGAAGAATCTTTAAATAGTCTTTTAGCCTGTTTAAATAGTCTTTTATTCGAAAGACTATTTGCCTATTTCTATGAACGCCAAGTACCACCCTACACAATTTTTTCCTAACAAGATTTTGCGCATGAAATAGCCTTTTAATTGCGATAAAACTTTAATTGTAAACACAAAGTGGCTGAGGCCTTTTCTTCTGCCTAAAGTATATTACTTAGTGTATTAGATTAAGAAACCTCTCATAATACAAAAAAATAAACCGCCCTACTTTTAAAGTTAGGGCGGTCAGATAAATCTATACTGAACGTTCTGCAATCTTCGTATTAATCCATTCTGCAATCTCGCTTGCTACCCACACTACTCTTACCTGTGTCAGTTGTACCTTCTTAGGGAATGTTGGGTCATAACGATCAGAATTTTCATTAACCATCTCATAAATCGTAGAACGACTAAGACCAGTATAGCTACCAACATCTTTAATACTCAGTAGTTGTGGTATGTGATTACATTGCTCGATTACTGGCTGTGCTGCGTTTAAATTTTCCATGATTATCTCCGAATTATTGTATGGGAACATCTGTTCTCATACAGTCAGGGAGTCCTGTATTTTTTTATGAGACTTATATCGTCCGATAGACCTTATGCATAGAGTAATAACATAGAGTAATAAAAAGGAGCTGATGATTCAGCTCCTTTTTTTGTGTCAAAAACACTTTTAATAATAAGTTTCATACATGACTATCTTAACTATTTAGAGCTTGTCTAAGCCTTTTGTTTGTGTAACCTTTAGCCCATTTATAAACATACTCTTCAATGAGATATAAAATAACTCGATCTTTGAATAAACGCATCCTAATAGAACTTTGTTCATCTATATCTGATGGCGTACTCTTAGCTGAATCAGCTAGGATCGTACGCAGGCTTTCAATTTGAAGGTAGAGAGCATTAAATTCATAGTCTTCTAAAGCATCGACCAGTGAACCAACATATTCTACAACCATGAGCTCGTAAACCTTGCCGCAAAATCCTTCTGTTTGGAACTTATAGCAAATATCGTCCCATACATTTTCAAGAGGTTTTGTTGTTACTGTAGACTCACTAGATCTCTGTAAATAACGTTGAGTTTGATTGGTAATTCTTTTAGATATTTTCTTAGACAGTTGTACTGAAATACTTAATGCCATTATCTTTTCTAAATCCATTTTAGCTACCCTTACGTTAAAGAATAATAATCTATTTTTAATATGCTGCTATGAAGAACTAGCACATTGTAAAACTTAATTCAGGTATTAAGCCACTAAAAATAAACCGATAAAAAGTAAAACAAGCGACTCTAGGTCGCTTGTTTCAACCTAACTAATTTATGCCGTATACCTCACTTGATTGCTTTAGCTTACCGCTGTTACACTTTGCCGTAGCCCTTGCTCGATGCTAGTCACGTTATGAGTGGCTAACCCGTTCTGATAATTCCCCTGCTGGCTATTGCTTACGTCATCTGTCTCCATGGGATAAAACTCCTCAGCCACATCAAGTAAGCCATCGTTATCAATTTCAAAGGATGAATTGACGTAACCCTGTTTTGCAGCCTCTTCTAGCGCTGCTTGATCAAAGCCGTGTTCGCTAAGCTCCGCATCAATTGCCTGCGCATCTTGCACTGCTTGCTTTAGTGTCACCCCATCACGTAGTGTCAAATCCACAAAGTAAATCGGCGTACGATAGCTTTGCGTGGTGCTTTTGCCTCTTAGGGTTAATTGCAGTGGTAAGCAGGACAGCTTATTGCCTGATACCGCAGCAAAGTAGCTCAGCCGTGCGGCAAGCGTGCGAATACTATTAAAGCCTGTGGTGCGAAAGATAAACGTGCCTAACTCGTCGTCTTCACTGAGATTAACGTACAAGCGACCATATGGTTTACAAGCACCGCCTTGCGCTAATGGGCAACGATCAGGTGATGGGCAAGGCAGTGTTTCCACGCCATTGTTTGTACGGCGTTGACACTGCTCACCGTCACCCACGCATAGTGGCCGTCCGGTTTGTCTATCGAACAAGGTGTACTCAGCTCGCAGGTTTAGCTCAGGATCGTTAAACAACATGCGTACCGGTATGTGTCTCAGCTTACCGTTACTGTGCTCGCGTAGCTTTTCATCTAGTGGATGATTGATCCAGCCATCCTTGTTCTGCACTTGACTGGTAATGGTGAATTGATCGTCTTTAGCAGGCAAACGCTTACCATCTTTTTGAATGACACGTCCAATACTGATACGACCTAAAACTGGTGGCGTTATGGTGAGACCTTTAATCATGGTGATATTCCTTATGTGTTGAATGAATTTGTTTAAGCCATAAAAAAGCCCACCTGTGCTAGGTGGGCGGTTATGAACTTATTTCGTTCAGTTGAGTAATGGGTTGATGATGAAGTAGTTTGTGACTTATTCATTAAGAATGACAAAGCGTCTGCTACCTTGACGGGTTTTACTAAATTTAGCCAACAGCTCAGGATGCGCTTTGATAACGGCCTTGCTATCAAGACCGATACTATCTTTCGAGCGTTTCCAAGAAATAGTGCCTTTTTCAAACACAGCGACTTCATTAGCTGCAATCAGTGTTTGCAGCTGATGCTTTACCTGATCATGGCGCTGCTCTAGCTCTTGCATGTAATCACGATAACTCAGCAGTTGCTCAAATAACTTATTGGCACCATCGTCATCTCGTAGATCAACCTTGCTTGACGGCTTAGGCGTTGGATAAAGCAGCTTTAAGGCTTTGGCAGCTGACTCGCTATGATCAGGCGTTGGTGGGGTGTCGGTCTGCACGTATTGCCAGAACTGACGCTCATGCTCCATGATGGACTCAATCAAGCGCTCATCACGCTCAACCTTGTATATCTTGGCTTCATGTCCACAAAGTAGCACACAGATATGCGCCGCAGTTTTACCAGTGACCGCCAGCTGATGCTGCACTTGGCAGGTGACGTATAACGGCACGCCATGCTTCCAGAGCTTGGCACCATGTTCACCAGCGGTTTTGCACTCTAAAATCTGTACCTCACCACTACCAGTAATGGCATAGTCTAAATTTGCTAGCATGAATGGCTGCTCAGGATGCTGTAAGATAGCATTCACGCGGCGTACCTTATTGCCGGTATGTTCTTGATAGTATTTAGCGACCATCGGCTCTAAGGTATTGCCCCAATAGAGGGGTGAATAACCCTCAATGCTCTCATCGATGTCGGAGCTCATGCGTCCTGTCTTAATCATCCATAATTCCAGCATAGAGAGATACGGATGAATACCACAAGCAGCTGCTGCGTCAGAGCTGCCAATGCCTTGCTTGCGTACTTGTAGCCAGTCCTCACGGCTTAAATCTTTAGTATTAATTAAACGCTTGGCAGTCATTGATGTGTTCAGTTGGGTAGGTTTATCAGCGGTAACGCTTTGCTTGGCTTTCACTACTGCTGGTTTGAGTCTAATGGTTGCACGCTTCGCTTGTCTTGGCTGAGTCGTGCTGTTTAGTGCAATCATGTTCATAACGAACTCCTTTGATAAATGGTTTATTGGTATTAATGAAATAAGCGGCATAAAAAACCACGCTCGAAGGCGTGGTTGATTGTATTGTCAGGTTTTAAATGTGGCTAGTTAAGCCAGCATCAGTAGCGATTCTTCTAAACCCTTTTGTTTAAGCTTAGCGCCAGAGCCAAACCAAGCACCGTCTAATCGATGGTCTCTCGACATTGCTCTGCGTTCGTGATCGACGTATTCAGTGATACTACATAGCAAGCCATAAGCGGTATCTTTAGCAGCATCAAGATCGGCTCCACGACCTTGACCGTTAAACATGTTCATCACCTGATTCATCGCCTTGGCATTGGGCACGGCGTCTTTCTCTTTCTTAGCACTATTAAACAGAATGATGTCATTGTCCTGATCATTGAACACACGGCTAAGATAATTGGCGGCTTCTGCTTGGGTAACCCGGCGCTCAGATAATTGCTTCATCTCATAGCTGTGCTCATCCCACTGTTTGACTGACACGCCTAGTTGCTGCTTGACCTTTTCGGCATCAAACGAGGTGCTATGCGGTACTTTCACTATGCCTCCTGAACCATTCGCTAAGCTAATAGCCAGCGTGTTATTACAGACCACACGGATGGATGTGAACTGTGCTGTGGTCGCTAGTGTGCCATCACAAGCGGTTGCAAGAAGCAAATAGCCATTACTAACATCTTTGCCGCGAAGGGTGGCTGACTGCCCTGTACGAGCCAATGCCCATAGCTTACGACCTCCTTTAAGTACGCCAGCCGTTTCTAGCTCAAAGTCAGATTGCTCGGTAAGATCACGATAGAATTCTAGAATCTCACGCGGCTGTACTTCTTGATAGCGTTGGCTGACCACCGATAGCGGCTCGAAGTTATCGGAGCGGTATAAAACTTTTTGCTCAGCAAAGGGCAAAATCAGGTTATGCCCTTTGTCATTGTTTGCCATGTAGCTAACGTCTGAGGATTCTATACGCCAATCCATACCCGCTTGCTTTGCCCAGACCTCTAACGGCTGCTTGGGAGCCAATTCATTACCTAAGCCATGCCAAGGGGTTTCGCCAACGTATGCCATTGATTCGATTAAATGTGCCATGATCATTGTCCTTTTAGATTTGATTATGAGTATTGGTTATATAGACAGGTTAAATGCTGAAAGTTCTTGAGCAGGTATTGCAGGTATAACTGGGCTTTGCTGCCAAAACGAGTAAGGGTGGCTGTTGTAGTTTGTCTTTAGCCAAGCTAATCGCTGAGGCAAGCGCCGTGCCTACGACCACACCGATTGCTGAATTGATTTTGTAGTACCTACAGATGCTTACACCAAGACCTGATAGGGCAGATTGTGAACACAGTTGCTCAAAGATATTAAAGGGACTGTCAGTATCCGTATTGCTTTTTACGTTCGCTGAATGACAGTGTGGGCAGATCGGTCTCATAAAGGACTCCTTTTTAGATTGCGCATAAAAAAGGCCTGCGATTAAGCAGACCTTTAATTAGGATAGTTTGGGGTTAAACAGTCAGGAGAGCGATGCTTCCTGACTGATCTCATAGGAATACTATATATCTAAAAATATTTTGTTATTCAGGCAAGCCTCTACGTTTTTTTGTACGATAAATACCATGACCAAAGGTACGCATGTTTGGTAACCAAAGTTTAAGTTGCTGCTCATTCTTGCTTGGCTTCGTTAGGTATAGAGCTGAAGCTAGAGCATTTTCAACTTCAATAGGATTATTTTGATGTATCATGCCGATACCTAGTTTGTCATGTTGCTTATACTGCTGCTTACGTTCTTTATCATGGTAGCTATAATATTCGCCTAGACCAGCGGTTACCTCCTTCCATTTCTCACCCACCTCTTTAGCAATATACCAATCATTCTGTCGCTCTGAACCATCATACATAAGCAGTAAATGACAGTGCAGCCCACCTTCTTCCCCACCTTGCTCAATAGCCCAAGCATTGCCTTGCAAATGCTCAAAGCAACTCTTTGGCTTGCAGTTTTTTGCTTTACCGATAAGCTCTCGAAACTTGCTCATGTGATAATTGAAGTCTTCAATGGTCACATGGTGGCTGGTTTCTTTTGCGTATTTTAGGTCGATACGTATAAAGAGCAGTCTTGAATAATGCCCGATTAGATTATTAATATAGCACCCTAGTTTATTTTTATTTTGAGATTCTTGGTAAATGAACGCATTACGTTCATTTTCAATATCATTTTTATAGCATGGCAGCATGTCGATAAAACGCTGAGTTTTATCATGATCCCAAATCACGTTTTCTGGATAAGTATCACCAACGATCGCTTGAGTGCTACTAAAAAATGATAAGACTGGCCGTGAATAAAATAGCTCACTATCGAAGTGAGTCATGAACGGATAATAAAATCCGTTCAGTTTATTTAAGACCTCATTAAAACAGATAGTGTTCGCTAGTATATCTGTAACAAGACTATGGACGTTTGCAGCAGCTAGCGGTTGGTTTAGGTGTGAGTAAGACATTATGGTATTCCTATGAAGTTAGTTTCATAGGGTGGGATCAGTCCGTATTTTTATAATAATGGTCGCTGAGGGTTATGCCCTCAGCAGTAGAACATGTAGCTGCTGTGTTTAAATAATAATATAAATAACCCACTAAGGATGAGCTGCCGTAGTGCAGCTTTGTGTAGGCGAGCTCTAGAAATTATGGTGATAGGTAGCAGTGGATTATAGGACTTTAAAGACAAATGGTTAAAGTGGAGTTAGCTGAACGGCACTACCAATTAGTCTGAACAATTTTTCGCTATAATATTTTAGAAACAGGTGGATATCACAAATTTTTAAAGCTATCTACTCTGACTTAGAACTAGGTTTGATAAGCATATTTTCGCTATTAAACTACCACTTCCGATTAAAGCTGCTCATCATTATCTCTAGCAAATCCTAACTCAATAGTTGCTTGGCTTCGTCTACGCCAGTTTAGTATAGACTCGCGACATCCATCGCTTTAGCTAATCAGCCCATCGTTTAATACGTAATAAAAATATAGACTCTTACTGTAAGCTGGTATATATTAACTATAGGTAAATTATATCGCCTAATAACAAGGCCTGCATGTATTTATTGCTAGAAATAAACTATAAAAAAAACAATGTAAAACCTTATAAAAACTAGTTTTTGTATTGTGTTTTTCTATAATCTTTTATGAGGAAATGACATGGTGGATGGACAATTAACTAGGCTTCCTGACAACCAGCACTATCCATTTGATCAAGGATCAATGGAGTATCATAATTCTCAATACTTGAGAACTATGTCAGACTTGTACATAAAAAGTATAAGATCTGGGACTAAGCGTATTGAAGATTACTTCAAAGAATTAGATAAAATGAGTGTTACGGATGCAAAATCCCTACTATATACGTATAATATTTTACTTAATAAAAGTTGGGAAAATATAAATTATGACAATGATGATTATAAAAACTTATTGATCAAAGAGCTTAAAACCTGGAGTTCACCCATTGATAAATTTAATGAGTTATTGGATGTTAGAGCAACGAAGGTTTTACCAAAAAGTTATCTTGACTGGTTTAAAAATGATCTACGATGCTCACTTTTTATCACCAATCTTATCTATAATGTTTTTAAAAACTCAGCTTTTAAAGGTAAGGATGAGCTAATAACAGCAATTACAAGTTTTTTGCCATATAACATTATTTATTTTAATAGCCATGTAAATAACGAATTTGGTTATTTCAATAGAGTACAGATAATAGATGATTGGAAAGTTTCGAATTTACTCTCGATAAAATCCACGTATTTGAAAGGCCGTACACCTGATAAAGAATTAAAATGGCTTGATGTTGCTAACCATAATCAAATTGAATGGGTATATAGCTATATAGATAATGACAAGGATCAGCCTATAATCCTCAAGGATGTATTTTTCCCAGAGACTTTTGAAGAGAAATATGAGCTGGTACTAGCCCATTTAGACACACTATCAAACATTGAAAGCCCTAACATAGGAACTGAAAAGAATAAAGGTTACTCTGAGCGTAGCTATATGTTATACAAAATGAGAAAAGCTTGGGATGGTCGAAAAAATTATAGCTCTAAAAACGAAGAAGGCGATGGCATTATAAAAATATATAAGAAAAATCAGACTAAGTTAGAAAAACTTATAGCCTTTAGTGGCTTTACCGCTCAGAAAATGATAAACAATTCTATCGAACAGATGTATGATCAGCTTATTAAAGATGATACTGAAGCAGTAGATAAGAGCCTTTCCTAAAAAGTGTGTAACTGCTTATAATCCACTAACAGGAGAATAAGCAATGACTAACCAATCTGACATCAAGAAACTGGCTGAGCAAATGGCCAGCAGCATGAAAAGC
>Ga0207887_1000179_pt1 | contig 12648 bp, 14 predicted proteins | sample LinPmetageLP38_FD_184051 | JGI IMG/M metagenome (GOLD analysis project Ga0207887, IMG submission 184051) | Marine viral communities from the Pacific Ocean - LP-38 (SPAdes) | ecosystem: Environmental > Aquatic > Marine > Oceanic | place: Pacific Ocean | collected 2010-06-15 | reverse complement strand
GGGTGTGTGGGGTAGCTTCACCACCCCGCGCACCCGAGGCCTGGGCGACCCCAGCGCGTTGACAAGGGCCGCGCCCTTGGTGTGGCTTTGTTCTGCCGTCCAGGGGGCACCCCTGGCTGCCAGCGGCGCTTAACCCACACGTCGATGCTCACCGCTTTCTACGTCATAAACGAAAACCGGATGAATCACGCCGTTTTTCACAATCGCAATGTCAGTCACTTTCCTACCGAATCGAGGGTCGCGGTGGCAATGAATCATGAGGTTCAAAACCGCGAGAATCATTCTCCCGGCGAGGTCGTACTCGATAAGTCCCGCTGCGGCCATCAGGTATTGCAATCGTGGCACAGTGTCTTCAGGGCCATTCGAATGCAGCGAAGCAGCGGAGCCACGGTGACCGGTATAGATGAACTGAAAAAAAGCATCACAGGCGGCAGCGTCACGAATTTCACCCACCCAGCCGCGGTCTGGTCTGTAACGCAAAAATTTGCGAATACATGACGCCAGCGTCACCTCCCGCCTCCCCTCCCTTGGCTCACGATAAGGAGCCTCAAGAGCGACCACGTTAGGGAGAATGGAACGCATGCCTAACTCAAGAGTGTCTTCAGCGGTTAAAAGGCGTTCGGTTTTCGGTATGAAATGACCACAAGCCCGTAGTAACGCAGTTTTACCTGCACCAGTGTTGCCGGTGACAAGCATCGTCGCGCCGTCCACCACATGCTGTTCAATAAAATCTGCCATTTCATCAGTTAGCGCCCCCAGGCCAACCAGCTCCTGCATTGTGTACGCCTTTGCGGGTTTGCATCGAAGGCTGAACGTAGCACCTGAAGGCGACATTGCAGAGTGAGTACAACTGATACGCGCTCCATTTGGAAACCGAGCATCAAGCTCTGGCCGATCCTGGTCAAACGGCTGATCAAGAACAATGCCGAGCTGACGAATGAACTCAACTAGCCTTTCTTCTGAGGCAAAAACACTATCCACCCGCTTCAGCACGTTGTTGATTTCGACATACATTTCGTCGAAGCGGTTTACGCAAATCTCAGTCACCAGTGGGTTTTTGTAGTGCGGAATCACCGGAGCAAGGAAATGCTCCAATAGCTCCCAACTTCCAACCGCCTTTAGCGGGACTTGCCCGAAAATAGTCTCTGCGTAGCTCATAATGAATACATAACCTCCGCCTGGAATTGCATGAGATTGCTTTCGTGAACTGGACTCGCGGTGAAGCTACGATCCTTGTCCTGAGCTAAGCGCGTAGTGCCAGGAAGCGGCCGATAAATCGGCCAGATAGGCTGGTCGTATTTCTCCTGGTACAAAGCGCATAGGCCCTGATTTGGGAAAAGGTACAGAACTTTGTCGTAGTGCCCGCTTCGTATATTTTTGAGGTGCGAAAGATAGATGTTGTACACGCGAGGGCTAGATTTGTGATTAAGCTCGACCTCCAGCGCAACAGTCGTGCCGTTCTTTAGCAGCAAAATGGCATCGGGCAGGCGAACGGTCCGCAGATGCTTTAACGTCTTCTCTGGCTTGAATGAGGCAATATCATCCATGCGCGTGATGATTGCCGCCTGCACTGAAAAGCTGTGAATCATCGTCACCCAAGAAGGCAACCGACGACGACGCTTTAGGTTCAGCTCTGGCACAAGCATCAACGCATACTCAAACCCCGCCTCACCAAGGCTGTAAACCTTTCGGTCAATTCCTGGAGCGCGCTCAACGAGCAGAAACCCAGAATCCTCCAGACGCTTAAAAAAAGCTCGCTGGCCGTCCGCATCCACACCGAGCATGGCAGCAATAGTTGACCTATCGGAGTAGTCGAACCACGCAAGCCATTTCACCACGGACTCCAGTTTTTCCCGGCTCCGACTTATCGCTGCTGAGCGGCCCCAGCCGCTCACAGCATTAGTGGTTTTCCCTTCGTCCAAAATCACTCTCCACCAATTACATTGCATAAAATTCCCCGCCAAGCGGCGTGGGAATTTTGTTTTTGATTTGCGCCCGGTAAGGGCAGCGAGCCCGCCCCCAAAGGGTGGGCAAAGATGGCCTTCCCGGAAAGCAAATCAAGCCGTAGCAGAATCATGTCAGCGAGCCCACCGAAGGTAGGGCAACGCTAGACATGAGGATGCTACGGATTTCGAGCGCATATCGAGCCCTTTCCTAAATGCATGCGAGGCCAGCCCACCGGAGGTAGGGCGAGGCCAATGCCTGCATTTAGGAAAGAGGCGTATATACGACGCGAAGCTTTTAGCCCCATGGCAGGGGCTAGGCGTTGCAAACGCCGCCAACGGCCAAAAGCCGCTGGCAGCTTTTAGGCAAACGACCAAAAGTCGTTGCTTGCCTTTGCCTCCCCGCAGGGAGGCACCGCCAGCCTCTAGCTGGTGGCCGCTCTTAGCAAAGACCGGCGAAGCCGCCCATAGGGGCAGGGCGTGGACGGCTTTATCGTCCAGGGGCTGCGTCGTCGCAGGGTGTGGGGCTCTGGCAATCGGCCCTAGCCGATTGATGCTTGAGGCAATCGGCCTTAGCCGATTGATGCTTCTGCCGACCCGAAGGGAGGCGCCAACAGCGAATAGCTGCTGGCTGCTTTTGATCGCAGCGACCGGTAGGGCGCGTCCAGCATCACGAAGAGCGAAGCGATGAAGGATGCGTAATACAGCGAAAAGGACAGACGCCCCCCGAGCCCACGAGGGGGGTGAGGAAAAATGGCCCCCAGGCCAAATTTTTCCGGTCTGCCCTGGTGTAGCCCGTTCAGGGCGGAGACAGGGTGCGCAGCATCCGCTAGCGAAAGCGGCGCGGGCGTCCGGTGAAACCGGACCAACCGCCATGCGGCATGAAGCAGCTGAGGAAGGGACGAAGGACCGCACCGAAGCGTCGCGCAATGCCAGGATGGCGGTTGGTCCGGTTTCATCGGACGCCCGCGCGGGTGAATTTTGCCGATTAGCCCGTCCAGGGCGTATGAGGTAAAAGAGGGTGGAGGCTCGCGCAGCGAGTCGGAACCCTAAAAGACTGACGGGGCGCTCCCCCGGCGGTCTATGGTTGCCCGCTAGGGCGACCACGACACCCACCGGGTGGCGGCCTTTAAGGCTTCTGTTTTGTAGAAAAAGCATGCTTTTTCTATGCTCCGTTCTATTGGCTTTTCTATTGCTTAGACTATTGCTAATGCAATAGAAAAGCAATAGGATAATGCGCATAGATATGTGCATATCTTAAAAGCTGTTTTCTGCGATATATCGTAGAAAATAGCTGCCTTGGGAATTTCCGATTCGGAAAGTCGGTAGAATCTTTCCGAATCGGAAAGCGCGTAGGAACTTTCCGAATCGGAAAGAATGATGGGAATGGATGGAACTTTCCGAATCGGAAAGTTCAGATTGAGAGCATTGAAGCTAGTGACACTGACAGAGGTAGAGGACGGCGAATGGAAATTTTACGCTTTATATTGCTGAACACGGACCCAGGCTTAACAACCGTATTTTGCCTCATGATCGGTGTTTTGCTTGTGCTTGCCGTGACCGGAGCGGTCAAGCAATCGGATGATGCAACGGCAATGGATGTTGCGTTTTTGTATGCCCGTCGCTGCATCATGATCCTGCTGTGCGCTGCTGGCCCACTATTAATAATCGGCTTGTATGCATACGCATACGCCGTTTACGGTTTCGATGGTGAACGCGCTACAGCCTTTATGAAGCTGTGGTACGGCGAGTTTCAGAAGTCAATAGCTGACCTATGGTGGTGCTTCTTGGTGGTGCTGTCAGCGCCTATGTTTTTGCGCATGATAATGCTGCGCTGGGTTCGACCGAAAATTAGCGGCTGGCTCCGCAAGTTTCGAGTTCAGGCAAGTGGTGACGCCTTGAGCGATATCCGCATAGACATGGATAACCTCAAAGCCAAAGACTTCAATCCTCTGGATTACTATTTAAAGGATCAGATGTTTTTGGGTCTGGATGAAAAAGGCGAGGCTATCTACATGGCTGACGAACTTTTCAAGAAGAACCACGCGAAGGTGATTGGGCCGTCCCAAACGGGTAAGGGCGTTATGCTCGGAGTTCTATTAGACCAAGCCATTATGAAGGGCTGGGGGGCATGGTTTGTTGACCAAAAACCCGACGATTTCATCTACGATATTATGCGTGAAAGCTGTGAGCGTCACGGACGCCCTGCCCCGCTTGTTCTTGATTTAAACGGTGTCGGTCCCGGCTCATATGGTCCGTTCATTGGCGGCACACGTAGGGAGCGCCGTGAGCGCGTTGTGAAGACATTTGGCATGGCCGACAACGGCACCAATGCGGACTTCTTCAAACGAGAGGAACGTAAGGTTCTTGACTACCTCATGCCGCTTTGGGATGGCACCCTAGGTCAGCTGGCAAAACTACTGAAGGGCAAGCATCCTGAAATAAACGAGCAAATGGCGAACTGGGTCAGGGAGAAAAACGGGAGCATTGAATCTAACGTAAGTGAGTTCATGCAGCTTGATACTCTCCGCGCAACAGTAGAAGAAAGCTTTGACGTTGCGGCGGCTCTAAACTCCGGCGCGGTCGTGTACGTGCGCTCAAACATCAATGACACCATTGTTAGAAAGGCATGCATTGCTTTACTTGATGAGGTTGTGCAAATCGTTCTCAAAAAACGGCTTGAGCATCCAACATATCTATCCCTGGATGAAGTGCGTTTTATCGTCTCTCAAAACTTGGCAGATGCGCTGGCTACAATTCTTTCAAAAAACGTGTTTGCGTCGATTGCATATCAGGCGCTAACCGACTTGCTAAACCTTCCAGATAAAACGCTGAACGCGGAATCTATCAAGGGTGGCATTGATATCAACACTCAAATCACGCTCACCTATCGTGCAAACGATTATGAGACAGCATTGTGGCTTGCGAACATGACTGGCATAGCTCAGAAGACAGTCACCAAGATGGAAAAGGTTGAAGTCAACAAAGGCGGCGCTGAGGTGTGGGGCGACGAACGATCTGTCGGACAGGTCGAAGAAACCACTGTAACGACCAACCAGTTGCTGGCCTTACCAGCGCGTGTAAGCGCCCTGATTCGGCCAAACCATTTGGCAGTCATTATCTATACATGCTGGATCACCGTTAAGGAGGCTAAGGGGCTCCCGCCGCGTAACGCAAGCCAACCCCCTGCCCTACCAGCTAAAACAGCCACGACAGCAACACCGGCACCTACAGCAGAATCAATCCCTACAGAGGAAGATCCTTTTGATTCCAACGCTGCAAATGCAGATGACCCATTTGCAAGCCTGAACGTGGATCCTGGGGATGATCCATTTGCAGCGCTCGCCTCGGCTACAGAAGATCCATTTTCCAGCATTGACAGCGATGAAATTAATGGGCCTTCTGAGGATCCATTTGCTGGAACAACCGGTGATGATGACGCACGATTTATACCGGAACCAGAAGCACCTAAAAAACCAGCAGGCAAAGCAAAGCTAAGCGCTGAACAGAAAGCAGCAATTGAGGCGGCTGGGCTAGCAATAACCAGCCCAGGAACGTCTAAACCAAAACCAGCTCCGAAAGCGGACCTATCCGCCGTGGACGACATTGAAGGAATTTGATAATGACAATCGAAGCTCCATTCCCGAAAGTAATTGGTGTAAGCACCCCCAAAGGCGGCGTAGGCAAAACAACCACGATTACAGGGCTCGGACTGTACCTAAGTCGCCTAGGCAAAAAAGTCTTGTTCATTGATTTGGATAACATCGCGAGTCTGACAAACAACCTTCAAGGTGCAGATGTTCGTCACGCTCATTTGAGCAACGTTACAGACTTATTCAAAGATCCCGAAGACGAAGCGCCGATTACCGTCAGTGTTATCTCTGACACGATTCATTTGATTCAGGGTGATCCAAGCATCAGCGAGATTAACCGCTCAAGCGACCTAACGATTGTGACGGCCTTGCAAGACAACCTGGAAAGAAACGTTGCGGATATCGAAAGCTACGACTACATCCTGATTGATACCCCTGCGGGTAACGGAAACCCGTTGCTGGCAACCCTCATTTGTGCCGATCTGATCTACTCGCCTATCGACCTCGATCACAACGCTATCGGCTCTCTGAAAGAGCTGACGAAAGTGTTGAAACCAGTGAGGCGCAAGCTGAACCAAAAACTTCAGTGGGGTGGCTTTGTTATTAACCGGGTCAAAACACTGGTTAGCGTGCTTGGTAAGAAGGTGCCTCACTCCTTGGGGGACAGGGCCATCTATGAAGGGCTTGTGACCGCTTACGGCGATACTGCGTTGCTGGGCGTTATCGGCCTGCGCGACCCAATTAAAGCGTCTATTAGCAGCGGCAAATGGATCAGCGGGAAAGATGATTCGGCGCAAGACGCATCCTATGAATTCGAAAACTTTTGCAAGAAACTGATGGAGAAAATCTAATGGCTAGCACTATCGACGACCTTCTTAACAGCGGCGATACCGACCCTATTACCGGCGAAGCGATCATGCTTATCCACCGCTCGAAATTTATCCCTGACGTTAATCAGGATCGCGATGATTGGGAAAGTCCAGAGACTATCGCTAACATTGCATCCATCCGCAAATCGTCGCGCATCAAACTAGAGGATGGCCGGTACTACGGGATTCGTTATCCGCTGTTTGTTGGCCCGCCAGATGAAAATGGCAATGTGCCTATCATCGACGGCGAATGCCGGTGGCGTTCGACTGAGGATGCACCCGAAGAACTTCAAATGCTGCCTTGTATCATTCGTACAGGTGGTAAGAAAGAACGCCGGTTAGACCATACGTCCAGTAATGGTGCGCGCAAGGGTCTAACGCTGTATCAAACCGCTATGTCTATTCAAAAGGATGAAAAAGAATACGGTTTGACAACGGAGGAAATTTGCGCAGTACACGGCCTGGCTAACGCCACTGCACTAAGCAAGTACAAAGCCATCTTGAAACTGAATGACCGTCAAAAGGATATTGTTCGTTCCGGTTCATTCCAAGACATTAACCTTGTCTACGAACTCAAAAAATTTGACGACGACACCCTGACCAAGCTTGAAAAACGGGTGAGCAAAGGCGAATCCATTCAGCAAGTTATTAAAGCACTGACGCCCAAGGAACCTAAGAAGCCGAAAGAGCCGAAAGCCCCCGGTGAAACCCCTCCAGGTGAAGACGAAAACGATAACCCAGGCCAGAACACCAACGGCCAGAAACTTTCCGAATCGGAAACTTTTGTAAGCTTGACAATTGGTCTGGATGCGGCTAAGGCGCTGGCAAGCTTGCTTGACGTGCCCGCTGATCTCGACGCGAAGGCCCTACAAGCCGCTCTGAGCGAAGCGATTAAGAACATGGCCCCAGTATCCACTGAGGGGGCTGAGTAATGTCCCTGGTGCGTCTGGCGAACCTCAATGACTACGAGTCAGTAGAAGTGCTGGGACGCACCATGTTCAAGATAACGTGGTGCCCCACTCTTTGCCCTGGGAGCCCTACGGATAACCCCGCTGAAGGGTTAGACCTTTTCAACGAATATCAATGTTCTGTAGCCGCAGGGCTTGAGCATAGAGCGGAGCCAGCTGAAAAGCTGGCTGTGATTGTTGAGTGGTGTTTAACAACCCGCTGCGAAAACCGCGTGACCTTGGCTAAGGAACTGGTTAAAGCAAACCGCGATGGTGTCCGTATTGGGCTCGAATTCAACAATGATGAATACATAGAGCCAGCCATAGGCTATCGGTACGAGCTGGCTTTTTTAAATGAACAGATTCAGTTGCTCCCCGCAGCCCAGGTGATGCAATTACAGAATCTAGTGCAGGTAGCTCAATTATGACTGACAAGGATCAAGTGCCGTTTGACGTTCGGATAAAGGTCCATGACCTTTATTTGATCATTCTGTGGGATACAAACTATTTCCCAGGCCATGAAGACAACAAAAGAATTTGTGGCGTCCGCGTAGCAGACAGTTTGTTTTCCATAGAAGCTTTTGCAAGCAACTCTAAGCCTGAATACGCGATTGCTCAGGCACTAGCAGAGAAGGTGAGGCCGGTACTTAGCGAAAACTTAAAAACCGTTGAAGACGAAATGAAAATTAGTCTTCAGGCGCTGACTGAGGAACTTAGCGATCCGGTCATTAAAGCTATGGACGTAGTTGTACCGACTCCGACCGAATACCTTTTGACTATTAAAGAAGGAAAGGGCACTCCCCTGGTTAACGCCTTTGTACGGCTGTTTGTAATTGCAGACCTGATTGTTGGAAGCCTAAAGGATCTGCACTTCAAAGGTGCCATTAGCAAAAAGGATTGGAAAAAACGTGAGGATCGTTACGTGAAACCGTTACGCAAACTCATGCACGATATGAATCAGACTATCAAGCTCTATCATGAACAGCGCAAATCGCTGACTTCGAAATAATCCATGCGGCTCTTTGGGGCCGCGTTGTTAGCTTGCAATCAATACCGGCGATATAAAACACGGTATTGGCTTGCCCGAATAAAGGCAAAAGCAATGACTACTTTAATAATTGTTGAGTCACCATCTAAAGGCAAGATCATTGAAGAATATCTTGGCAGCGGATATCGCGTTGCTGCGAGCGTTGGACATATCAGGGACTTACCTGAAACTGGGATGGGGGTTCACGCTCCAGACTTCAAGCCAGAATATGTATATACAGAGAAAGGCCGGGAAGTTGTAGCAAGGCTTAAACGCTTACAAGCCGAATGCACCGATGGCGTAATTCTTGCGACCGACCTGGATAGGGAAGGGGAGGCAATTGCTTGGCACTTAAAGCAGGTTCTCGGCCTGACGGATGAACAGCGGATCACGTACAACGAAATAACTCCTACCGCTTTGAAAAAAGCCTTGGCTAACCCTCGCCCAATTGATGTAAAGCAAGTGGCTGCCCAGGAAGCCCGACGCATCGCTGACAGGCTTATTGGCTACAAGGTGAGCCCTGTGATTGCCGAAGCGATGGGGGATAAAAATGCTTCGACTGGCCGCGTCCAAAGTGTGGCGGTAAGACTTGTGGACGACCGCGAAAAGGAGATTGCAGGGCACTCCAGTTTAAGCCACTACAGCGCAGAGCTAACGTTCGGTGGTTGGAAAGCGGTATGGGATTCCAAGCCGTTCCTGGGCGATCAAAAGCACTGGACCGATAAAGCATTTGCCGAGCTGGTTGCCGCAGTGAAGAGCGTGAAGGTGTTGAGCTGTGAAGACGGCGAGTCCACCAGTTCACCACCGGCACCATTTACCACAACAACACTTCAAGCCGCTGGAAGCAACGCACTGGGGTTTGGCCCTAAAGAGACAATGCAGATTGCGCAAAAGCTTTATGAGCAAGGCGCGATATCATATATGCGGAGTGACAGCACTGCGCTTTCGGATGATGCCCTAGGTGAGATTTTTGCCTATGGTAAAGCGAACGGACTACCCATCGTTGAACAGGCTCGCACCTGGAAACAAAAAGATGATGCCCAGGGCGCGCATGAAGCTATTAGGCCGTCGCACATATCAGCGACGACAGCGGGGGAGAATGAGAACGAACGTAAATTGTACAACCTGATATGGATGAGAACGGTTGGCTGCCAGCTTCAGGACGCCCGTTTTGCAGTACGTGTCGCACGCCTTGAAGCCACTGACCCAGTAGACGGCAAAACGTGTACTTTTGAAGGTCGTGGCAAGAAGCTGATTTACAAAGGGTGGAAAGAATTAACTCCATTTGATGCATCTGAAGATCAAGACGACGAAGCAAGCCTTGAGGGCCAAGACTCTGACAACCCGGTTCCAAAGTTGATTGCCGATGACTACTTAGATGCAGACAGCGGCAAGGTGATTGAAAACAAAACCAAATCACGACCGCGCTTCACTGAAGCCAGCTTGATTAAAGAAATGGAACGGCTTGGCGTTGGTCGCCCATCAACCTATGGCCCAGTGATAGAAAACATTGTCGATAACCACAAATACGTCGAGAAGTTCGGCAAAAAGAAACAGCTTAAAATGGCGTTTCGTGGAATACGATTAATGAACGTACTTCGCGATAACTTCCAGTTCCTGAATTACGACTTCACCAAAATTCTTGAAGAACAACTTGAAGGTATTGCAACTGGTAAAGCCAATTACAAAACCTTGCTGGGTGCAGTTAACAAGCGGCTGGATACTGAGATTGCTGCCTTCAAAGCGAAAGTTCCAGTTGAGTTTCCTTGCCCCAAATGCGCTCGCGGTTTAATCCTGAATCCAGCTAAGAATAAGAAGTCCTCGCCCTGGTGGGGATGCAGTGCCTACAACCCAGACGAAAGCGGCTGTGATTACATGGCTGAAGATGCAGACGGTAAGCCGGGTAAACCAAGCGGCCCAGTGCTGACAGAGTTTGCGTGTACAGGTTGCGGCAAACCGCTGATCCATCGCGTTAAAGAAGGGGAGGGGGGATGGGCATTTTTCGGCTGCTCCGGCCACAAAGAAGGCTGCCAACTGAGCTTCCCTGACAAGAACGGCGAACCCGACCTAACATCGCCCAGGAAGCCCAAGGCTAAGGCAGATGCCGATAGCTGATTTATACCTCCAGCGACCCATTACAGCCTCCTATCCAGGGGGCTTTTTTTTGTCCTACGATTCGTGCTAGGCATATTGGCATATATGCCTTTTTGAGTTAGTATGATCGCGTCAACTTTAAGAGCGCATGGTTGACTGAAACGCTCTCCTACTAAACTTTACAAGGATATATACCATGTCTGGTATTGAACTCGATTTCCAAGCTGTTCCAACTCTCTTTGATTTTGCTCCTGACGTACTGGCAGACTATGCAATTTGCAAATCTGCTTACGCATCGGCTTACATGGATTACCTTAAAGCTCACGCTTTTGGCAATGTTCATGTTCACTCAAAGTTTGTTGCTGCTAATCTTTTGAAATCCGAAAAAATTTCGGCTTTCTATGATAAGCAATATCTTTATGTCATTCGCACTCTTGACGATGACTCTAAAGTATTCCGATTTTATGCTCCGACTGAACTGCGTTTTGTAGACGCTGTTAAAATTGTCGAAAAGCATCAACAAATGTCAACTCTGGATCTTCAAGATCATTATTGATCTGATTTAGTGCTGACACGACGAGATAGCTTTTGCTATCTCGTTTTTTTTTGCCTTCAGTTTAAGTTTTAAACTATACTTACAGTGCAGCATTAAGGGCCACGGCTGCTACGCCCTAAACTAATTAATAAGAGATTCATATGACGACTACTATAGTTTCATCCGAAGTTCTACTTGAAGATATTATGTACGTTGAATGCCCTGTGTGTGGTAAACCTGCCCCACGCTCAGATTGGGAAACAAATCACTCTGGCGCAATCAACGCACACTGGTCTATCAACTGCGGTCACTGTGGCTTCAAAGATGGATCATACGACGATGACAGTGAAGAATGATCTGTAAACCAATAAAGGAGCCCGCAAGGCTCCTTTTTAGTTAGATGCTTGACTAATCCCTGTGAGTTGGGGATTATTGCTGTGCGACGTTAGAGCCCAATGGTCGCTGAAAGGCTCACAACTAACCGATATCGGAGTTCCAATCATGGAAATTCAAGTAGTTCAATTTGAATCTGCTGGCACTAACCATCAGGCAAATGAATATAACGAAGCATGGTCTTTAATGGACGAAGAAAACTACCGCCGCGAAATTTTCGAACGGTTGGATTTAAACTTCGATGCATTGGAGATAGATTCAGACGGCATTCCGTTTTGAGCTAGTCTGATTCCACTAACCATTAAGGTAATTCTATGTTTATTAGAATATTGCTTTTGCTGAATCTAATTATGCTTGCTATTGCACTAAACCTGCATGACGCAATCTGGATTGGCATTTCAGCATTTGGCCTTGTTGCTTCGATTGTATCAATTGTACTGGAGTCGAGGCCTCAAAAATTGTTAGTAGTTAACGACTAGTTAACTCGACACTAACGGAAGGAACCTTCGGGTTCCTTTCTTTTTGCCTGTTGTTTTTATCTGAGCTAAGATTGCTATGCAGCGTTAAGGGCGCACGGCTGCTTAAACGCCCTACATCAACCATTAAGGAGTTTTCCATGAGTCAACATATCTTTGAGCAAAAAAGCACCATCGACGGGGATACATATCGCGTACAGATGGGGTGGGACAAACCGTTACAACGGTTTTACTGCGTAATGTGGGTTTTGCCTGAAGTGGATGAAGCTATCTATTCGAACGTATACGACAGTACACCTAACCAAACGCTGTGGTATCTCGAAAAGCAGGTCACGGAGTATGGCTTGACCATACCTGACGGCATGCTGCTCGAAATAATCCAGGATGAGCGGGATAATGTCGTAAACAAAACTAAGCACTGGGGCTAATAGTCTGAGTGTCAGCGAGGGGCCTATATGGTCCCTCGTTTTTTTTGTGCCGCTGGCAGCCAGGGGTGCCCCCTGGACGGCAGAACAAGGCCACACCAAGGGCGCGGCCCTTGTCAACGCGCTGGGGTCGCCCAGGCCTCGGGTGCGCGGGGTGGTGAAACTACCCCACACACCCAGGCGAAGACTGGGGGTCACTGCGCACCGTCAAGCAGAATACGCCTACGGCGGTCCTGCGGACGCGGAACCCACCTTCGGCGGGACCCCCGCCATTCAACTTGACCGCGCTTCGCTCAACGGCTGTGCTAGTGGAGCTGGGACAGGGTAGGGTGACTGGTCGCCCAGG
>Ga0207887_1000175_pt1 | contig 12847 bp, 8 predicted proteins | sample LinPmetageLP38_FD_184051 | JGI IMG/M metagenome (GOLD analysis project Ga0207887, IMG submission 184051) | Marine viral communities from the Pacific Ocean - LP-38 (SPAdes) | ecosystem: Environmental > Aquatic > Marine > Oceanic | place: Pacific Ocean | collected 2010-06-15 | reverse complement strand
TGCTCGATATAAGCATAAGACAATGGCGTGGTTTGATCCAAGCAACTCTGGAAAGCCTTGACATAATCACGTGGAAACAATGACGGTGTACTGGCGATAAATTGACCGATTTTGATATAAGTCGTGCCTAACTGCTCAAAAGTTTCTTTGAGTAGCATCGCGTCAGGTTTCTCACCTTTTGCCACTCTTAGCGCAGACAGACCTGCCACGCTCGCTGTTTGGCGAACACGATTAACGACATTAAAAGTATGTTTTAATAAATGCGGACGATGAATTTTCATAAAAAACAACTATGGTAATAAGAAGAATGTTTGAAGATAGGCAATACAATATAAAAATGCGTTAAAATCAGATTACTCAGTTATAGTAGGTTCAATATAATTTGGATACAAGGAAGGCGAGTGAAAGTACTACAAGTCGTAGAATAAGCAAGCCTGACACCGTATCCAATTTATAGTGAGTTGACTATAGGACTACTACAGACAGGACACTGCGGGTCTTTTCGATAGCCCATCAGCCGCTGCTGCATCTGACTACCATCCCATATGAGCAGCTTGTTTGTCAGCGGATTTTTGGTTAATCCTAGATATTGCAGTGCAGCATTGGCTTGTAGGTTACCCATAACAGCAGTGGTACTAGCCAGCACTCCTGAATTGGCACACGTACGTTCGTCAGCGGCTTCGTCGAGCACTACTGATCCAAACACGCAATGATAGCAACCAGTGTCGAGCTGAGGTTCGAACAGTGCTAACTGCCCTTGCATCGCAATCGCTGAGGCAGATAACAGGGGAATCTGGTAGCGTACACTAATACGATTGATGATGTCACGCGTGGCAAAATTATCCGTACAGTCTAAGAGTAAGTCAGGCTTGCCTGCTGCCATATCGAGCAATTCATAAGCGTTATCTTCATCTAATCGTGCGACTGTGCCGCGAGTCTTTATCAAAGGATTGATGCGCGCTAACATATGCGCTGCGGTCAGTGCTTTAGACTTACCAATATCTTCTGGCAAAAACAGCGTTTGCCGTTGTAAGTTACTCGCTTCAATCTCGTCATCATCAATCAGATGGACATGACCCACCCCAGCCCGTACCAGTGTCTCAGACGCAGGACAACCAAGGCCGCCTGCCCCTATTATGACCACACGTGCTGTCTTTAATCGCAGCTGAGCGTCCATATCCCAACCATCTAATAATACTTGCCGAGCATAACGGAGCAGCTCGTCATCTGATAGCTGTACCATCTCTTCTACCATATTCATCTACAACCTATAACCAAAGAAATCTACTATCAAAAAACCATCTACTGGACTTGCCCTAGCGTGACGCGATCATTACCACCGTAATCTTTTACGGTATGTACTGACTCAAAACCATTATCCAAAAACAACTTGCGAACAGCATCACCTTGATCATATCCATGCTCGATAGTTAATAGCCCACCTGTACGTAAATACTTTGTTGCTTGCTGGACGATATGCTCGATATCAGCCAAACCCTGATTGGGTGCACTGAGCGCACTGATCGGTTCAGCTGTTAGTCCTGCCAAATGCTCGTCTGTCTCGTCAATATAAGGAGGGTTAGAGACGATGATATCAAACTGCCGCTCATCGTTAGTAGGTAACGTTTGATACCAACTGCTTTGGACAAACTCAACATTGGCAACGCTATTGCTCACGGCGTTATGCTGAGCAACTTTAAGCGCCTCTGACGATAAATCAACTGCCACGACCTGCCAATTAGCTTTCTTAAGTTCATGGGCAAGACTGATCGCGATACAACCTGACCCTGTGCCCAAATCTAACAATCGCTTATTACTGAGTTGTATTGGCTGAGCGTTTATCCAGTTCAATACCTGCTCAACCAATACCTCGGTATCAGGCCTAGGAATCAAGGTATGCTCGTTTACCCTAAAGTTAAGCGACCAAAACTCCTGCTGCCCAGTCAGGTACGCAAGCGGTATGCCTTGCTGCATTTTTACCACGCCGTCATTGAACCGTGCGACCTCACTATCAGTTAGCTGATAATCTTCATCAGTCATCAACGCTATCGCAGGCTTATCAATGACACACAACAACCAATCCGTTAGCCAAAATGACGGTAGCCGATTATTTGACTCACCATTCGTCAGTTGTTGAATCTGCTGCTTGATTTGACGAATGGTCGATATGGTCATAGATAGCTCTTAAATAACAGTGAATGAATAAAGGTAAAATACTGTTTAGCCTACTCTGATGCGCGTGGTGGCTCTTTGGTATCGGTCAGGTTAGGATTGGTTTTGCTTAGCTTGTCACCTACCCTATTGCCGCCGCTGCTATCATTATTGTCATCGCCATAAATATCATCGTTATCACCAATGACAATATGTCTATCAACAAAGTAAATCAGTGCCAGAATTGGAATACCAATAGCGAAGGTAAAGATAAAGAAAAACGGATAACCCATATTATCGACGATAGCACCAGAATAACCACCCATTACTTTGGGTATTAGCGTCATCAGTGAGGAAAAAATCGCATACTGTACCGCGGTAAAGCGAATCGAGGTTAGTGCTGATAAGAAAGCGATAAATACAGCGCTCGCAAGGCCCGCAGCCAAGTTATCAAATATCACTGCCATATACATGATCGGCAGGCTACCTGGGTTGTATGTCAATACCACAAACAACAGGTTGGTCGCACACGCTAAAATCGCACCAATCATCATGGCATGCATGATACGGAAACGTTGAGCCAAAATCCCGCCCAAGAAGCCACCTGCAATTGCCATAATCACACCGACCAGTTTTACGGCATTGGCGATATCAGTTTTGCTAAAGCCCATGTCTTGATAAAAAACGTTGGAGATCACGCCTGCGACGATATCCGAGATACGGTATAGACCAATCAAGGCTAATAGTAGCAGTGCTTTTTTGCCATAACGTCGGAAAAAGTCTAAGACAGGCTCGATCCATGTTGCCATGGCCACTTCTTTTTTCACCAGTCCTACTTGTACCAGTGCATAACCTGCTGCCATCGCCGCGCCTAGGCTTACTAATAAGTGCAAGGTTTCTACAAAGAAACTAGAAAACGCGCCTTCGAACTCTGGCAGGACTTGCCCCATCAATATATAAGCAGTGATAAAGGCAATCACTGAAAATACAAACAACGCTACCAGTCTGACGTAGTCTTCACGAGTTTCAGCGACCAACGGGGCTTTGTTAATGATTTTTGGTTGATTAATAATAAAGTACAGTAATAACAATGGCGCGCACGCGACCAATGCTAAAAAGTAAAACTTAATCGCTGGCATTACCATTAGTGGTATCAAGGCCACTGTGCTATCAAATACTGTATTGATCAAAATATTAATTAGGTAAATAACACCAAACAGCAGACCTGGGATAAGTAGTAACGCTGAATAAATCAGGAATACTTTTAAGTTACCCTTCTGCTTTTTACTTTGCAGGGTCTCAGCGGTTGGCTCATAACTGGCAAATGTCGTTAATACCCCTAACGTCATAACCCCTGCCATGATGTAATAGGTGTTGCGCCACGCTTCATAACTATAAAATGTCTCATTTGAGCCGAAATAATCAGCCAAATATAACGCGCCTGCCCCTGCGACAATCATACCGATACGGTAGCCTGACACATAGATAGAGGACAGAATAGACTGCATAGATGGCGGTGCAAGCTCAATACGGTACGCATCAATCACGATATCTTGTGTCGCAGAAGAGAACCCAAGCAGCACGGCCGCGCCTGCCATATAAACCAAGACATCTTCGCTAACAGGATTTACCCTTGCCATCAAAAAGATTGCCAGCACGATAAGCAGCTGTGATACCACCATCCAACTACGACGACGCCCTAGCCACTTGGTCAAAAACGGCACAGGGAGCGCATCAATCAATGGCGCCCAAATAAACTTGAACGAATACCCCAGTGCTGCCCAGCTGAACATAGTGACGACACTACGATCAATGCCTGCTTCTCTCAGCCATAGCGACAGACTTGAGAAAATCAGCAGAATGGGTATACCCGCTGAGAACCCCAAAAACAGCATAATAATGACACGAGGATCGAGATAAGCTTTTGTAGCCTCGCCCCATGACTTTTTGGCAATTGGTTGATTGGGCGGTACAGATTTGACAGCAGACATAATAACTCACCAACAATTCAGACAAAGAACACAACCGCGCACAATTTTTATCAATCTTTAGAATCAGTTATCGACAAAAGGATCGATAAAAATTGCTCTACGTTGCACCAATATTATGATTACAACAAAATCCAGTTATGGTACTTGAGAACCTTTATCTTGACTAGATGTTTTTGCATTAACTTAGCGATTGCAGGCCATGTGCAATCGCTTATATTTCTTAATCGTAACGCAAAAAACCACAGTGTTTTACCAAGGTTATTTTAGCTCTCTTTTTTATTGCTAATTTCTATTTTGAAAGATGTCTGACAATGACATTATTTATAGGTAATATAAAGGTAGTAGTAAAATTGACGCAGGCTTCATTGGTTGGGTGCACTCTATTGGTTTATTCTTAACTGGCGATGATAAGCAAGGGCGTTAATAGCGATTGAGATAAACAAAACATCAAGCTTTTTATGATTAGTAATTTAAAACTTATAATTCTTATATATTAGTTTTATAAATCTACTCAGCTTAGTTATGCTTTGTACATAAACAACGACTACCGAGATTCACGGTTTGTTCTTTCTATTATCATAGCCTAGGAGTTATCCCATGTCCGACTCAGCCAATAACACTGCCCCAGATGCTGCTCGTTGTCCTGTAGATCACGAAAGCAATAATAATAATGCGCCTACTAACACAACCTATGAGCAGGGTGATGGTCAGGGTCCAACGATCCATAGCGAAAACGTTGATAACTCGCACGAGCCTCAGCGTCCTAGCATGGGTGGCTGCCCTGTTATGCATCAGGCACATACTACCACTGCATCTGCTGCGACAGATTGGTGGCCAAACGCACTAAACTTAGACATATTGCACCAGCAAGACAAAAAGACTGACCCAATGGGTGAAGACTTTGACTATGCTGAAGCTTTTAAACAGCTAGATCTAGAAGCGGTCAAGACTGACTTAAAAAACCTAATGACTGAGTCGCAAGAATGGTGGCCAGCTGACTGGGGACACTATGGTGGTTTGATGATTCGTATGGCATGGCATTCAGCTGGTACATATCGTCGTTCTGATGGTCGCGGCGGTTCTAATACTGGTAATCAACGTTTTGCGCCATTGAACAGCTGGCCAGATAACGTCAACTTGGACAAAGCACGTCGTCTATTGTGGCCAATCAAGAAAAAGTACGGCAATAAATTATCATGGGCCGATTTGATGATTTTGGCAGGTAACATGGCTTATGAATCTATGGGTTTCAAAACTCTAGGATTTGCTGGTGGCCGTGCTGATATCTGGCATCCAGAAAAAGACATCTACTGGGGTTCTGAGCGCGAATGGTTAGCTGAAACCAAAAACCGTTATGACAGCGACGAAGACCGTACGTCACTAGAAAACCCACTAGCAGCGGTACAAATGGGCTTGATTTATGTCAATCCTGAAGGTGTCGACGGCAACCCTAACCCACTAAAAACCGCACAAGACATCCGTACTACGTTTGGTCGTATGTCGATGAATGACGAAGAGACCGTTGCTCTAACCGCTGGTGGTCACACGGTTGGTAAGTGTCACGGTAATGGTGACGCGACGATACTAGAAGATGAACCAGAAGGCGCTGATATCAAAGAGCAAGGCCTAGGCTGGCGCAACCCTAAGGGCCGTGGTAATGCAGGTGATACCGTTTCAAGTGGTATCGAGGGCGCCTGGACCACGAATCCAACTGAGTGGAACTATGAGTACTTTGATTTGTTGTTCAACCATGAATGGGCGTTGACTAAGAGTCCAGCTGGTGCGTGGCAGTGGGAACCTGTCGACATTAAGGAAGAAGACCGTCCTTTAGATGCGCATGATCCAAGTGTACGCCGCAACCCAATCATGACTGATGCTGATATGGCGATGATTAAAGATCCTATCTATCGTGAGATTTCAGAGAAGTTCCATAACAACCCAGAGTACTTTGATGAAGTATTCGCTAGAGCGTGGTTCAAACTGACTCACCGTGATTTGGGACCGAAGTCTCGTTACTTAGGTGCCGACGTACCGAGCGAAGACTTTGTATGGCAAGACCCTATTCCTACAGGTCATGCGGACTTGACTGCTGATGATATTGCAACGCTAAAAGCACAGATTTTAGACAGTGACATTAGTCGTCGTGAGTTGATCATTACAGCATGGGACAGCGCTCGTACCTTCCGCGCTTCCGACTATCGCGGCGGTGCCAACGGTGCACGTATCCGTTTAGCTCCACAAAAAGACTGGGCAGGCAACGAGCCAGAACAATTACAGCGTGTGCTTGAGACATTGACCAGCATTCAGTCTGGCTTTGAGAAAGACGTTAGCTTAGCAGACCTTATTGTATTGGCTGGTAACGCCGCTATTGAGCAGGCAGCAAACGATGCAGGCGTAGATATTACTGTACCGTTTAATCCAGGTCGCGGTGATGCTGACGCTGAAATGACTGACGCTGAATCTTTTGCTGATTTAGAGCCGCTACATGATGGTTATCGTAACTGGATTCAGGGCGACTATGCGGTATCACCAGAAGAGATGCTACTTGATCGCACGCAGCTAATGGGATTGACAGCGCCTGAGATGGTCGTATTGCTTGGTGGTATGCGAGTGCTTGATACCAACCACGGTCAGAGCCAACATGGCGTCTTTACGGAACGTGCTGGCGTGCTTACCAATGACTTCTTTGTTAATTTAACAGACATGAACTACACATGGCATCCTGTAAAAGCAGCAGACAACACTGCCAATAGCTACGAAGTACGTGAGCGTGGTACAGGAAACGTCAAATGGCAAGCAAGCCGTGTAGACTTAGTATTTGGCTCTAACTCTATATTACGTGCTTATGCTGAGCTATACGCGCAAGATGATAACTTAGAGAAATTCGTTCGTGACTTCGTCCGCGCTTGGAACAAGGTTATGAATGCAGACCGCTTTGATATTGCACAATAAACCAAGTTTGAAGTTGGTCAGTATCAACTGATTAACAGTAGTAAATATTAATAGTAATAAATAACTTTATAACTGACAAACAGCTATCTTTTAGAAGGTAGCTGTTTTTTTATGCTCAATAATGACCGTTCTTTATGAATTGTTAGGTCAAATGGCTTCATTGACTAGACAGCGTTTACGGAACGGATAATTTTTTAGCATTGCAAAATACAAATTCTATATTCATAATTATCATAAATTGATAGCTATTTATTATATACAAGAATAATAGCTTTGTTTTACACTACTTTATTACTGTATGTTCAGACATTTTTACTTTCATATACAGACGAGGTCTGTATATTTATACAATAGGATTAAGTTATGGCAATCGACGTAGTGGTCAACCAACGGCATTTGCAGATTCAGCTCAAACAGCTAGAAACAGTATGGCATACGGTGATTAACGGTTATAACTTAAGCCAAGCGGCGACCGTGCTACATACCAGTCAATCAAGCTTATCAAAGCATATTGCTGCACTAGAAAACCAGTTAAAGACGGAAGTATTCGTGCGCCAAGGCAAACGCCTGACGGGACTGACCACTATGGGCACAGCGCTCATGCCGCATATCGAGTCTATCTTTGCTGAAATTCGTACCATTGAAAACCTAAGTTTAGACTTTAATAATCCTAATATCGGTACGTTGACGATTGCCACCACCCACACTCAAGCGCGTTATGTACTGCCGCAAGTGGTTAAAGAATTCAAAGATCGTTTCCCAAAAGTAAATTTGATTTTACAACAGGCAGATCCTGAGACCATCGCTCAGATGGTCATCCGTGGTCAAGCCGATATCGGTATCGCCACTGAGTCCTTGCTGCATAACAACTATCTTAGATGCTATCGTTACTATGACTGGACGCATCGTGTCATCGTACCGAGTGACCATGAGCTTGCTAGCCAAGAGTCTATTGACCTGCCCACGCTTGCCAGCTATCCGATTGTAACCTATCACGGTGGTTTTACGGGACGCGGCGCGATTGACAAGACATTTGATGAAGCAGGACTAGAGCCAGATATCGTATTAGCGGCGCTCGATGCCGATGTGATCAGCACCTATGTCGGTCTGGGCTTAGGTATTGGTATCATCGCAGAAATGGCATTTGAGCCAAGCCATTATCAAAACCTGACTGCCATACCCGTCGATCATTTTGGTCGCTTTACCAGTTGGATGGCGGTACGCGATGATGCAGAAATCCGTCAATATGGTCGCGCTTTCATGGAGCTATGTCAAAAGCAATTTGCAAATTAATGAGCATTTGTTAAATAAAGTATCTCAGACTTGCTCACCCTTACTAGACTGAGCTGTGGATGATAAAATAGATTCTAGAACGTTATTCAATGTTTCTTTTATATATCATTCACACTTGTATTGATATTTGGTCGAATGAAATTGATTTGCGACTAAATATCAATACATATTAACTTCCTCTTTTGTAAACAGGTGATACCGCTCATGGAAAAATTCGTAGCGATCATTATGGCAATTTTTGCCGCCCCTCTACTCATTGGCGGCGCTTATTTATTGTCCTTAGGCGGTAGTCCTTACTACCTCATTGCTGGCGTCATTATACTAACGACAGCTTTTTTATTGTTCAAAAAACACTGGAGTGCTTACGGGTTATATGCACTATTTATCGTAGCAACCATGGCTTGGGCGCTTTGGGAATCTGGGTTCTATTGGTGGGCGCTAGCACCTCGAGTTGGCTTCCCGCTTATATTTGGTTTGCTCATGCTACTGCCATGGGTATCCAACAAAATGCGTGGGCCTAAAACTCACGTAGCCGCAAATGTTGCAGCTACAAACAACGTTAAGAAAAGCCCTCTGTACTATTGGGGTCTGCTCGTAAGCGTGGCCGTAGGTGCACTACTCTCTTTTGGTAGTTTAGCCAACAATGCCACCGACAAACTCGGTGAGCTTGATTTGACTGCTGCAAATGATGACGAGCAAAACGTCAGTTCAGATGAGACCTCAGCCAACCTTGGTGATCCGTTATCAAACGGTCAGCAAACGCCAGATGGCGAATGGAGCGCGTATGGTCGTACTGATTATGGTCAGCGCTACTCACCTCTAGATAAAATCAATACCGATAACGTCAAAGATTTAGAACTGGCATGGCAAATCCAAACAGGTGATGTCAAAGGTCCTAACGATGTCGGTGAGACCACTTATCAGGCAACACCATTAAAGATTGGCAACGGTTTATACTTATGTACCCCTCACAACTGGGTACTAGCGCTAGATGCCGACTCTGGTGAGACGCTGTGGAAGTTTGATCCTCAAGTAGAGGAAAACTTACAACGTCAGCACCAAACCTGTCGCGGCGTATCTTATTATGCGGGTCAAGCGACCAGCCCCGTGCAAGTACAGAAAATTGCTGGTAATACCTTTGAAAATGCATCTAAGCAATGCGATGCCAAGATATTTATCCCAACGTCTGATGCGAAGTTGTATGCACTCGATCCAAATACTGGGCAACGCTGCCAAGATTTTGGTGATGATGGTGCATTAGACTTGATGCATAACATGCCGTTCAATCAAGCAGGTTACTATTATTCTACGTCACCACCAGTTATCGCGGGTGATACTATCATCGTCGCTGGTGCTGTCAATGATAACTATGACGTCAACTCGCCTTCTGGTGTGATCCGTGCATATGATGTCAATACCGGTGAGCTTCTTTGGAACTGGGACTCAGGTGATCCTGACAATACAGCACCTTTCGATGTCAATGATCCAACCCAAACTTATAAGACCAGTTCGCCAAATTCATGGTCAGTCGCTACTGCCGATGAAGAGCTTGGATTGGCCTACTTCCCTATGGGTAACCGCACACCGGATCAGCTAGGTAGCTACCGAAATGCCGCTGAAGAAAAGTATGCAACGTCTGTTGTCGCTCTAGATATCGAGACTGGTGAAGCACGCTGGGTTCAGCAGTTTGTCCATCATGACCTTTGGGACATGGACACGCCTGCGCAGCCAACCTTACTTGATCTAGATACGGCCGATGGTGTACAGCCTGCGCTAGTTGTACCAACCAAACAAGGTGATGTATACGTCTTGAACCGCGCAACGGGTGAGCCTATTGTACCGATTAAAGAACGTCCTGCACCGCAAGGCTATCTCATAGCGGGAGAGCACGCAGCGCCAACTCAGCCTTATTCTGGCTTGAGCTTTGAGCCTGAACCACTGACTGAAAAAGACATGTGGGGTGCCAGTCTCGTCGATCAAATGATGTGCCGTATTGAGTTCAATCAGCTCAACTATGATGGTCGCTATACCCCGCCATCAACAAATGGTAGCTTGGTCTATCCTGGTAACTTTGGTACCTTTAACTGGGGCGGTATCGCTGTCGATCCTGAGAATGGCGTGATGTTCGGTATGCCGACTTACTTGGCATTTACCTCAAAACTCATTCCTAGAGACACGTTGGGCGATGCAGAGACCAATAAAGGCGAGCAAGGCGTCAATGCCAATGAAGGTGCAGATTATGCAGTAGAATTAGGTCCCTTCTTGTCACCGCTAGGTGTACCTTGTCAGCAGCCACCATGGGGCACGATCGCTGGTGCTGATCTGGCCACAGGTGATATCGCTTATCAACGCAAAAATGGTACGGTACAGGATCTGTCTCCTATTCCTATCAAACTGGAGTTGGGCGTACCTGGTATCGGTGGACCTATCATCACCAAAGGTGGCGTAGCGTTCTTGTCAGCGGCGACAGAAAACAACTTCCGAGCTTATGACTTGAAAAATGGCGACGTACTATGGAATGTCCGTATTCCAGCGGGTGGTCAAGCCACGCCAATGACTTACTTGAACTCTAAAGGTGAGCAAATGGTCGTATTGGTTGCAGGTGGTCATGGTTCAGTTGGAACAACCATCGGTGATTATGTCTTAGCTTACAAACTTAGCGACCAAGATAAATAATGTTGCATTTGGTTCTTAAGATAATGATAAATTAAATAACCATTATATTATAATCTTATAATTAGAGAAGCAGGTAACTTAGGTTGCCTGCTTTTTTTAATGCCATCTTTTTTTAATGCCATAGTGTAATGCTGCTAAATCCTTTTATTACCTTACTTATGGTTTATTTATCGCTTATTTTGACAAACGACAACCTTTATAAATACACCTTAATAATTGTTAATCGAGCTTAAAAACAGAGTTAACTGACTTTGTTATGATTCATTAACAGTGACTAGCGGCACTTGAAACTACCACTGTCTATAAGCATATCAGTAGAAAATAATTTACACACTACTGGAACATTTATGAGTAACAAAATCCCTTTATCTTTTTTAGATCTTGCGCCTGTACCTCAAGGCAAAACCATCGCTGAAGGCATCGCCCAAACGGTCGAAACCGCGCAGCAAGCAGAAAAATCAGGCTTAAACCGCTACTGGATGGCAGAGCATCATAATATGCCGGGTATCGCCAGTGCAGCCACTTCAGTACTGCTATCGCATATCGGTAGTCAAACCGACCGTATCCGTATTGGTGCGGGCGGCGTCATGCTACCGAACCACGCCCCTCTCGTGATTGCTGAGCAGTTTGGTACTTTGCAGGCATTATATGGTGACCGTGTGGACCTAGGCCTAGGCCGTGCACCTGGTACTGATGGTGCGACGTTTCAGGCACTTCGTCGACAAATGAAAGATGCAGAACGCTTTCCACAAGATGTGCAAGAGCTGATGTATTTCTTAGGTAATGATACAGATGGCAGCCCTGTACAGGCATTTCCTGGCGCAAAATCAGGCATACCGATTTGGATATTAGGCTCTTCTCTATTTGGTGCGACTTTGGCTGCACATTTAGGACTGCCTTATGTGTTTGCCTCTCACTTTGCTCCGCAAATGCTTGGACAAGCAATTGAGGCTTACCGTGAGCAGTTTAAACCGTCTGTCTATCTAGATAAGCCTTATGTGATGTTGGCTGCTAACTTATTGCTGGCTGATGATGATGCGACTGCTCGATATCACTTTACCTCAGCACAGCAGAGCTTTGTACGTCTGCGCCGTGGCGAAACAGGTCAAATGCCTAAGCCTACCCACGATATGGACAGTATCTGGAGTCAAGCAGAGAAAATGATGGTAGATAACGCATTGTCAGTATCATTCATTGGCTCTGTCGACACGGTCAAACCAAGACTCGCTGCATTTTTGGCAACCTATCAGCCAGATGAGCTAATTGTGACGGCCAATATCTATGACCAAGCCGCCCGTATCCGTTCACTTGAACTTACACCGGAGCTAAACTTATTTACTTTACAATGAAATGAGACGCTTGCATAATTATTGATGAACCTTAACTGGATTTTTGACATGGAAGCAACTCCCATTATCGGTGCATCGCTCATGATTGGCTCGTCAATATTTATGTATATCGTCGCCTTTCTTGCAGTTATGGCTATCGGTGGTTATTTGACCTATCGTACTAGCCCGAAGCGCAAGCAGCGCCGTGAAGACAAGCGTAATAATGAACGCTAAATCAGTACAAAAAGCCCTCTTTTCTTATTTGAAAAGAGGGCTTTTTTAATGCTGTCAAAGTTAGGTAAAGCGAAAGTACTTACTTATTTAAAAATACCCCACTCTCAACTTCGAAAGTGATTGAAAAAAGAAGAGCACCTCACTAATCTATTGTTTTCGACCAAGAATACAATGGAGTTGTGAGATGCCCATAGACGAATTTATCATCAATATCTATTTAAT
>Ga0207887_1000173_pt1 | contig 12897 bp, 12 predicted proteins | sample LinPmetageLP38_FD_184051 | JGI IMG/M metagenome (GOLD analysis project Ga0207887, IMG submission 184051) | Marine viral communities from the Pacific Ocean - LP-38 (SPAdes) | ecosystem: Environmental > Aquatic > Marine > Oceanic | place: Pacific Ocean | collected 2010-06-15 | reverse complement strand
TCGCCTGACATTACTGTATCACCAACTACTTGTTTCTTAGCAGCGATAATGTAACGACGTTCGCCATCAGCATACTTAAGTAGAGCAATATGAGCAGTACGGTTAGGATCGTATTCAATACGCTCTACCGTTGCTGGGATATTGTCTTTAGTACGTTTGAAATCGATAATGCGATAATGTTGCTTATGACCACCGCCAATGTGACGAGTAGTAATGCGGCCATTATTGTTACGACCACCTGACTTGCTTTTTGATTCTAGAAGTGCTGCAAACGGACGACCTTTGTACAGGTGTGGATGCACTACTTTTTCAACAAAACGACGGCCTGGTGATGTTGGCTTTGCTCTTACGATAGGCATGAGTGTAATCCTTATTCGTTATTCGCTGTTTCACTAGTAGAATCAGTAGTATTCGCTACTTCTTCACCAGCATCAGCCATTTGTACATCTTGACCAGCTTTTAAGGTAACATAGGCTTTTTTGTAGTCGTTACGACGGCCGATACTTTTACCAAAACGCTTTGTCTTACCTTTAACATTCAAAGTGTTTACTTTAGTAACTTCAACACCTTCAAACATCAACTCAACTGCTTTCTTGACTTCAAGCTTAGTAGCATTAGAATCAATTTTAAATACCTGCACACCAAGTGAGTCGCCAAGCATTTGAGATTTTTCTGAGAATACAGGCCCTCTTAAGACCTGATAAAGTCTTGCGTTATTCATGCTAGTGCTTCCTCAAATTGTTTCGCAGCTTCAACTGACATGATCACTTTATCAAATGCGATCAAGCTCACTGGGTCCACTTCATTTGTACCAAGTACATTGACATGTGGAATGTTGCGAGCAGCTAAGTATAAGTTTTCATCAACTTCTTTAGTAACGATTAGTGCACGAGGTGCATTCAAATCGTTCAACTTAGCAATCAGTTCTTTGGTTTTCGGCCCAGAAACGCTCAACTCTTCTACCAAAATCAGACGCTCTTGACGAATCAATTCTGCTAGGATGCACTGCATCGCACCGCGATACATTTTACGGTTTACTTTCTGTGACCAATCTTGTGGTTTTGCAGCGAATGCACGACCACCTGAACGCCAGATTGGGCTACGAATAGAACCCGCACGAGCGCGACCAGTACCTTTTTGGCGCCATGGCTTAATACCACCGCCAGAAACTTCGGCACGTGTTTTTTGTGCGCGTGTACCTTGGCGAGCACCAGCTAAATAAGCGGTGACGACTTGATGCACTAGTGCTTCGTTGAATTCACGACCAAATGCCGTATCAGAAAGCTCAACCGCCGCACCTGTAACTGTTTTTAAATCCACGTTAATCCCCTTGCTTAGGCTTTGACTGACGGACGTACGATAACATCGCCACCGGTGGCACCTGGGATAGCACCCTTGATGACAAGTAACCCTTTTTCGGCATCAACCGAAATCACTTCTAGGCCCTGAACGGTAACACGTTTGTTACCCATCTGACCCGCCATCTTCTTGCCTTTGAATACTTTACCTGGTGACTGGTTTTGACCAGTTGAACCATGCGCACGATGAGACACTGAGTTACCATGAGTAGCATCTTGCATACTAAAGTTGTGACGCTTAACAGGGCCTTGGAAACCTTTACCTTTGCTCTGTCCTGTCACATCAACCATCTGACCTTGTTCGAACAAGTCAGCTAGAATCTCGCCACCAATCTCACGACCTTCAAGATCGCTTTCGCTGGCACGGAATTCCCAAACACCACGGCCAGCTTTAACACCAGCTTTAGCGAAGTGACCCTTTTGTGCAGCTGTTACGCGGCTGTCACGACGAGTACCTGTGGTAATTTGGATGGCTTGATAACCATCTACATCAGTATTTTTTACTTGAGTAATGCGGTTTGCATCGACCTCAACAACTGTTACAGGGATAGATGCGCCTGTTTCAGTGAAGACACGGGTCATGCCGCACTTTTTACCGACTAAACCGATCGCCATTTTAGACCTCTTTATATCTTATATTAATGGGTTGGGTGTTTAATGTGCATTAACCCAAAGCAATTTGAACGTCAACACCCGCCGCTAAATCTAATTTCATTAGCGCATCCACAGTTTTGTCAGTTGGCTGAACGATATCAACCATACGCTTATGAGTACGGATTTCGTACTGGTCACGAGCGTCTTTGTTAACGTGTGGTGAGGTTAGAACGTTGAAGCGCTCAATGCGAGTCGGCAACGGTACAGGACCACAAACTTGCGCACCGGTGCGCTTTGCAGTATCAACAATCTCTTGTGCAGATTGATCAATCAGACGATGATCAAAAGACTTAAGACGGATACGGATTCTCTGGTTAGCCATGCCAGCAAGCTCCTAATATGTGCCTTTGTCATTCTTGCGTCGCAAGACCATGATCAAAAGCAGTTTGGTTAAATATTCACTTAAAGCGGCCTTCTGTTCTTAACCAGAATGAGTTCTTTATCCGAACTTATAGCGTGCCAAAAGCAAAATAGTTTAAAGCCCCGCCAACCCTCCTATTAATTGGAAAGTAGCAAAGGCATAATGAAATAGTGCTAGAAACGATGCTCTAGCTGTCATAGCGCCAGCTTTTTTTATTCAGCTGCGCATATATAATTCAGTGGTGTATATTATACATAGTATTTTAGGTATTGCAAGAGCAATCTCTAGTATCATTAGAGATGCTCCATCTTATACTGGCTACTAATCACACAAATATTTTCATCTAAAATTATTATTTATTTTAAATAATATTAATCTAAAACAATATCATACTGCTCTTGGGTGTATAGATTCTCTACATCAAAAGTAATGACCCTACCCAGTAGATACTCTAAATCAGCCACTGTGTCTGACTCTGTTGTAAGCAGTAAATCAATGACTGCCGCATGAGCAACCACTGTGAACTTTTTGGGAGAGTTATAAGTGCGGGCGCAGCGCATAATCTCACGGAAAATCTCAAAGCAAACCGTCTCTGCGGTTTTGACAAACCCTCGCCCTTGACAAGTTGAGCACGGCTCACACAGTTGTTGACCCAATGATTCACGCGTGCGCTTGCGTGTCATCTCTACCAGTCCAAGCTCACTGACCTGCGTAATCTTAGTTTTTGCATAATCTTGAGTAAGCTGCGCCTGTAAGCTCTCAAGCACGTCATCTTTATGCTGTTGCTCAAGCATATCAATAAAATCTAGAATTATAATGCCGCCTAAATTACGTAGTCGTAGCTGACGAGCGATAGCATGTGTGGCTTCTAGATTAGTCTTATAGACTGTATCCTCTAATGAGCGACCGCCTACAAAAGAACCTGTATTAACATCAATCGTCGTCATAGCTTCGGTCTGATCGATGATCAGATAGCCGCCAGACTTTAGATCGACACGGCGCTTTAATGCATCACGTAAGTCGTCTTCGACACGGTGTACATCAAACAACGACTGCTCAGCGGTGTAATGCACGATACGATCATAGACGAAGGGAACAAACTCTTTGGCAAAGTATCTGACTTGCTCATAAATCTGCGTATTATCAATAATGACTTTTTCGGTATCAGCGTGAACCAAATCACGGATAGAACGTAATGGTAATGACAGTTCTTGATAGATCAGCTCTGAGCTCTGGTGATGATTAATCTCTTGGCGACGAGCACAGATAGTACGCCACAGCTGCAATAGATAATAAATATCTTCTTCTAGCTTATCGACAGGAACTCGCTCAGCAGCGGTACGGGCAATCAGTCCACCCTTCAGATTGACCGTCTGCATCAGGCTACTAAGCTCAGTCTTTAATCGGCTACGCTCTTCTTCACCATCGATACGCTGCGATATACCAATATGATCGCTCGATGGCAAATATACTAGATAACGTGATGGTAGCGAGATATTGGTTGTTAGACGAGCACCTTTACTTCCTAACTGGTCTTTGGTTACCTGTACCAGAATACGCTGACTTTCATGCAAGCGATGCTGAATCAAAGTTTTAGACGCTGGTACGATCTCTGTACTTTGCGCACTGACAATAGGCGGTGTCACAGCCAAGCTATCAGCAGCAGCGTTGGTAGTTGCATCGTCCTCATTTATCTCGTGCTTAGTGGCCTTAGCCGCTTTGTTTTTTTCTACAACGGGTCGTGGTTCACGCTGCATATCGTTGACATGTAGAAATGCGGTCCGTGATTGACCAATATCTACGAAGGCTGCCTGCATACCAGGAAGGACGCGTACGACCGTCCCCAGATAGATATTGCCGACCAACCCCAGTTTGTGATGTCGTTCAATATAAATCTCGCCCAAAATACCATTGTCTAAAACCGCAACACGGGATTCCATTGGACTAATATTAATCAGCAGCTCTTCGGACATAGTTTTTTCTCTTATCTCTCAGCTTTCTTATTAGACGGTCATCGCCTATTAGATTGACAGTGTAACAAATGCGACTTGCTCTTGCCCATTACCCTACCGTGTCATTATGTGCATATCCCATTATAACGGGTTGACTGTGTCCATACTGCCTTCTGTCATTTCTTTGATTAGTGCCAGTGTTTGTGCCAGTGGCAGACCAACGACATTGGTATAGCTGCCATTAATACGACTGACCCATGTAGCACCAAGTCCTTGAATGCCATATCCACCTGCTTTATCAGCAGGTTCGCCACTATTCCAGTAGTCGCTCATCATCTGTGTCGTCAGTGGTATAAAAGTCACTTCCGTACGCTCAGTGATTCGCTGCTGGTCAATAATTTGCAAGCACTGTGTAGGTTCTGATGGGCTTCGTTCTGCTTTAGGCAATAGCTGTACTTGAGTCGCTTGAACGGCAGTCCATACTTCGTGGACGTTATCAGACATACGCTGCCACATACTATATGCGTGCTCGCGATCGACGGGTTTGACCAATACTGTCTTACCATCCGACAGCACGCCAATGGTATCAGAAGTCAAAATAATAAACGGTGATGTAGGGCTCTCGTGATTTGCTTGAGAGGTGTCACTTAACTGTTGTATCGCGGCATCAGCTTTGGTTGCAATCATGCGTTCTATATAGTCTGTTGGCGACTCATTATCTAACGGCGTCTCGTCGATATCTACACTTAAGATAGTAAAGTCTAGTTGCGCTCTTTCTAGTAGCTCACGACGACGCGGAGAGCCAGACGCCAAAACGATATCCATCAATCTTCTCTTCATTTATAAATTTATGATGTGTGTGGTTGTACAGTATTGTATACAGAGCAAGCTAAGCTGTTAAACAAAGTAATCTTGATAACTGATAATTTATCAACGTGAAAACTTGCGTAAAGCAAACAGTACGAGTGGCCAGCTAATGATACTCATAAACAATGACACAGCAGACTGGGCGACAAAGACGTTTTGAATAAACATCTGTAGTATCCATAGATTTAACTGAAAGACAATCAGCCCTAGACTAGCAATTAACCAAGCGCTAACGGTATTCAACTGTCTGACATAGATACTGGTAATTTTAATAACCAGTGCAACTACAACAGCGGCAAAAGCTTGCTGCCCTAAATGGGTATCCATTAATAAATCAGCAATTAGTCCAACTGTGAATGCGGTGAAAATACCCACATAGCGCGGCTGAAACAGCAACCAATAAATCAGCACCATGATCATGACCATGGGACGCAATGTGGCCATGCTTGGGCTTAATGGATAGACATTGAGTGATGATGCAGCGATGAAACTTAGAACAATCACAACTATCAATAGTACCGTGGCATTCTCAGAATCAGGATACGACATGGGTACTTACCTTAGCGAGTGTTTGATGGTTGCTGTGATATTGTTGATTGGATATTGGCAAGGTGAATACCATAAATGGAAAGCTTTAAAACATCAATAAGCCAGCTAATTAGCCGTCAATACCATGGCTTACGTCATTATCTATGGAGCAATAGCAGCAGCATTGTTCTCATTTAGCAGCTTGTCTTGAAGTATTAGTACATAGGCATTGTCAATAAAATTGGCTGCTGGAGTAACTTCGATCGTTCTAAAGTTATCGGTTTGCTCGTCTTTGACATGCGCGATACGCCCTACTCGATAACCTGCCGGAATACGACCGCCGAGTCCTGACGACACTAGCTCATCACCTACTCGCACATCTGATGTTTTGAAGACGTAATTGAGACTTAATGAGGATGGGATACCTTGGCCTGTGACGATAGCGCGCTGACCGGTACGCTTGACAGTAACCGCAACTGACTGCTGCTCATCTGTAATCAATAACAGACGGCTAGTATTCGGATAGACATTGATAATCTGCCCTAATACACCGTCTTCATCGATGACCGTTTGCCCAACTTGTACGCCATCTTGCTCACCTTTATTAAGCACGACAATCTGTCTGAGCAAATTGGTATCTGTGCCGATGACTTGTGCCAAATTAAGATCGAATTGCTCGGGTTTGGTGGTAGATAAGATACCTTGCAGGCGTGCGTTCTGTGCCAAAATATAATCTTGCTGTTGTAGCTTGGCATGCGCGTGTATCAATTGCGACTTTAGCTGCATGTTTTCGCGACGCAGTGCTTCTTTTGATTGTAGACTACCACCTGCCCAATGCTTGGCATAGCTTGGTAATAGAGACAGCTCATAGATTGGCTGCATGGCAGCATGACTGGTGCTACGTACAGGCTTGAACCAATCAGAGTTTTTGCTATCAAACCACATCAAAATCAAGGCTGCTATCAATACAACAACAGTCTTACGAAGTGATAACGGCTGGCGAGCAAAAATACTTGGAGTCATAAGTCGTCTGATTTAAGGATTCTAAAATGAACAATAGCACTTATTTATAGCATGAGTGTTTATCGAGGATATTGGGTTCTAGCACAAATGAATGCAATTAAAGGTAGCACAATCGGCTACCTTTAATTTTATATATAGTCAATTTTATATAAATTAGATACGGTGTTAGTCTCGCTCAGCCTACTATTTGTAGTACTTTCGCTTGCCTTCCTTATATCCAAATTATATTAAACCGACTATATTTATAGTTTCATCATTCACATAAATCATCATATATTGCCAAGACTATAGGGCAATTAAGAATAAAGATGACTTAAACAAAAATCATGTTTAAACTTTTGTTATTGATGAAATCAAGCGCGATACCACCGCCACGACTAACGCAGGTCAACGGGTCTTCTGCTACCGTTACTGGCAAACCGGTCTCTTGCGAGATAAGTTTGTCTAAGTCACGTAATAGTGCGCCGCCACCTGTCAATACAATGCCACGCTCAGCGATGTCCGATGATAACTCTGGAGGAGTCTGCTCAAGTGCTACTTTTACAGCGCTAACAATACCGCTCAATGGATCAGTCAACGCTTTTTGCACTTCTTCTGAATTGACAGTAAAGGTCTTTGGCACACCTTCTGCCATGCTACGACCACGAACTTCTACTTCTAGTTGGCTGTCTTCATTCAATGCAGAACCGACTTCTTTTTTGATGCGCTCAGCGGTTGTCTCACCGATGACACAACCATGCGTACGGCGTACATGAGTGATGATCGCTTCATCAAACATATCGCCACCGATACGAATCGACTCAGCATATACGCAACCAGATAGTGCGATAACAGCAATCTCAGTCGTACCACCACCGATGTCCACCACCATAGAACCACTGGCTTCATGAACTGGCATACCAGCACCGATAGCCGCAGCCATCGGCTCTTCTAGCAATAGTACTTTGCTCGCACCTGCTGATGATACTGCCTCACGAATCGCCTTGCGCTCAACTAGAGTAGACTTACATGGTACACAAACCACGACGTTAGGCTGTGCCATAAAACGCTTGGCTTTTACTTTAGCGATAAAGTGCTTAAGCATTTTTTGCGTCACTTCAAAATCAGCAATCACACCGTCTTTCAACGGGCGAATCGCTGTGATGTTCGCAGGCGTACGACCTAGCATCTGCTTGGCATCGATACCAACAGCGGCGACGGTCGGGTTCTGAGTACGATTGCTTCGTAACGCGACCACCGTAGGCTCGTCAAGCACGACGCCTTTATTAGGAATAAAAATTAGGGTGTTCGCAGTACCGAGGTCGATAGCGATATTATTTGATAAAAATCCAAACAGGTTCATGACTAATATATCCAGCGTCTTACGAATGAGGCGAATGAGATTGACTGAGGTGTTACTCGTCAGTGTTGAGCAGGTCGTCGTTAAACATTACTTGTGGCAACAGTTAATCATCCCAACAAGTCAAAATCCAAACTATAATGATGAAATGAAAAAACTGAGCTAAATTATACCGATTTAGCTCAAAAAAAACATAGATATTTGCATCAGTAAGTAAGGATTTTTGTCTTAGACGCCAAAAGTTGTTACAAAGTTTGAAATAGTAGTGAATATCATTCAACTCAATGAAACATCATTTAATCTGATAACTAACAAGGCTCTACAGGCAGATGAATGTTTTGCTTAATAGCAGATGCATACTGTAACGTATTTTAGAAGCTAATTGGAGAGCAATTGAGGAACAATGATGAATTAGGGGGTCAGTTTTGCAATTCTCTGTAAATCATTGTGTCTTAATTGGCATTATGGCTCGGCTAGCACCATATCTTATTTAATATTACGTCTTTATCAATTCAATCTCTTGGTTGAGATTGTGCATCAATCAAGCGTCATACTCTGTAAACTTGAGTCAGATGCTTTATAATAAGCCCACTTACTATTTGTTTCTATTTTAATTGTTTCTATTTTAACGCTTACGTATTTTCCTTTTCGTAATCAACTACTCTAACAAAAACTGTCCTTAACTGGAGAAACTATGTCTCAGCAGCCAGCAACGTCTGACAGCAACGTCAGCCGTGAAGAAATCCTAGAAGTTGCCAACCTTGCCCGCTTAGGTGTCGATGAAAGTACAGCCGATAGCTATGCTGATGATATCAGTAAAGTATTAAAACTGATGAATACGCTATCTAACGTTGATACCACAGACATCAAGCCATTAGCCAATATCCATGAAGCTTGCCAAGAGTTGCGTGCTGATGTGGCAAAACATGATATCAATCGTGAGCGTAATCAATCAGTCGCACCTGCCGTAGAAGAAGGCTTATATCTAGTGCCTCAGGTGATTGAATAATAGTGGCTGAATAATACAATCACGCATTTGCCATTATCTCATTTTATTTTATGCTATTAACATTTTGACGGACGACACCTTATGTCTGAACTTCATTTATTAAGTACCGAGCAGCTCATTACTGGCTTGCAAAACAAACAATTTAGCAGCGCAGAATTAACCGAACACTACATCAAGCGTATCGATGCGCTAGATAGCAAGATTAACAGCTTTATCACTCATACTTCTGAGACAGCACGCGCACATGCAAAAGCAGCAGACGAGATGCGTGCTCAGGGCGATCAGCGTCCGCTACTTGGTGTCCCGATGGCGCATAAAGACATCTTTTGCACCCAGGGCGTACTGACCACTTGTGGCTCAAAGATGCTACATAACTTTGTCTCACCATATGACGCGACTATCGTCTCTAATATCGACAAGGCTGGCATGATTAGCTTAGGTAAGCTCAATATGGATGAGTTTGCGATGGGCTCAGACAACAGTAGCTCATACTACGGTACGGTACAAAACCCTTGGAACCTAGAGCGCGTTCCTGGTGGCTCGTCAGGTGGTAGTGCTGCTGCCGTTGCCGCTGGTTTTGTCCCTGTTGCTACTGGTAGTGATACGGGTGGCTCTATTCGTCAGCCTGCTTCATTTTGTGGCTTAACCGGTATCAAGCCCACTTATGGTCGCGTCTCGCGCTTCGGTATGATTGCCTATGCTTCAAGTCTAGATCAAGCAGGTAGCATGGGGCGCAGCGCTAAAGATTGCGCCTATCTGCTCCAACCAATGATTGGTCATGATCCACGCGATGCAACTTCTATCAAATACGAGATGCCTGACTACGTACAAGATATCAATGATGCCCAAGCTGCTGCTGGTGATAAGCCATTTGACGGTCTTCGTATTGGTGTAGCCAAAGAATACTTCGGTACAGGGCTTGATAGCGAAGTTGAGCAAGCAGTACGTGCGGCTCTGAAGAAATATGAAGAGCTTGGTGCAACGATTGTAGAAGTGAACATCACTGATCCTGAGATCACGCTTGCCACTTACTATATGCTAGCGCCTGCCGAAGCATCATCTAACCTATCGCGCTTCGATGGCGTACGTTTTGGCTATCGCTGTGAAAACCCAACGGACCTTATCGATCTATACACGCGCTCACGCTCCGAAGGCTTTGGCCCTGAAGTACAGCGCCGTATCTTGACAGGGACGTATGCGCTATCGGCTGGCTACTTCGATGCTTACTATACTAAAGCACAGAAGATTCGCCGTTTGATCGTTAAAGACTTTGATGAAGCATTTGCTAGCTGTGATGTGATTGCTAGCCCAACCGCACCGACGGCAGCTTACAAGCTTACTGACAACCTAGATCCTGCAACGATGTATTTAGGTGACGTTTATACCATCGCGGTCAACCTAGCAGGTCTACCTGCCCTCAGTCAGCCAGTTGGTTTGACGACTGAAGGCCTACCTATTGGCTTACAATTAATCGGTAAGCACTGGCAAGAGAGTCAACTGCTCACGACTGCGCATCTGTTCCAGCAGCATACTGATCATCACCTACAACACTCTACCATCGCAAAGGAGACGGTATAATGAGTACAGCTACTACTGATAACAATGCCGTCCGTGAACACGCGGTGCGTAAAGAGCTATTTGTCGATGGCTATGAAGTGGTCATCGGTATCGAGATTCACTGCCAGCTAAATACGGAAAGTAAGATCTTCTCAAGTGCGCCGACTGACTTTGGTCATGAGCCAAACAGCCAAGCAAGTATCGTCGATTTGGGTCTACCTGGCGTATTACCAGTGTTAAATGCTGGTGTGGTCGATCGCGCATTAAAATTCGGTATCGGTGTCAATGCTGAGCTGGGCCTGTTTAATACGTTTGACCGTAAAAACTACTTTTACCCTGACTTGCCTAAAGGCTATCAAATCACTCAGATGGCAAATCCTATCGTAGGCGTTGGCTATATCGATGTCGTGGTCAACGAAGGCGAAAAGAACGAATACCCTAAACGTATGGGTATCACCCGCGCGCATCTAGAAGAAGATGCGGGTAAATCTGTACATGACGCAGTCGATGGTATGACGGGTGTGGATTTGAACCGTGCTGGTACGCCACTAATCGAAATCGTCTCTGAGCCAGACATGCGCTCAGCTCACGAAGCACTTGCCTACATCAAAGCCATCCATCAGCTAGTCACTTGGCTAGGTATCTCAGACGCAGTGATGGCCGAAGGCTCATTCCGCTGTGACTGTAACGTCTCTGTGCGCAAGCCAGGCGCTGATCTCGGTACACGTACTGAGCTAAAAAACCTAAACTCGTTCCGCTTTATCGAACGTGCTATCAATCGTGAAATCGAACGTCAAATCGATATCTTAGAAGATGGTGGCAAAGTCGTACAAGCGACGATGCTATATGATCCAGAGCGTGATGAAACGCGTACCATGCGTACCAAAGAAGACGCCAACGACTATCGCTACTTCCCTGATCCTGACCTGCTACCTGTCCGTATCGAGCAGCATACGGTTGATGCGATCAAAGCAGCAATGCCAGAATTACCAGTCGCTCGTCGCGCACGCTTTGAAGAAGCGCTTGGTCTGTCAGAATACGACGCTCGTATCTTAACTGGTAGTCGTCAAATTGCTGACTATTTCGAAGATGTAGTGGCTGAAATCGGACAGCAAGATGCCAAAATGGCTGGCAACTGGGTCATGGGCGACTTACTCGGCGCACTGAACAAAGATGACACTGACATCATCGACTCCCCTATCAGCGCCAAACAGTTGGCTGGCATGCTCAAGCGTATCAAAGATGACACGCTATCTGGCAAACTGGCTAAGAAAGTCTTTAGTGCTCTATACGAGCGTGAAGGCGGCGATGGCGATGATGCAGCAGATAAAATCATCACAGACAAAGGCCTTAAGCAAGAAACCGATACTGGCGCTATCAAAGCGATGGTCGAAGAAGTCATCGCAAAAAATGAAGCGATGGTCGAAGAATATCGCGGCGGTAAGGAAAAAGCCTTTAACGGTCTGGTCGGTCAAGTCATGAAAGCCAGTCGCGGTAGTGCTAACCCACAGCAAGTGAACCAAATTCTAAAAGAATTATTGGGTTAACATTGGCTGCTAAGCGATTATACTGACTATGCTAGGCAGAATAATATTGTAGAGTTTGGCTGCTATAAATAGCCCTTGCAATATACATAATTTTGCGTAAAATAGTCAGTCACTCGGGGCGTAGCGCAGTCTGGTAGCGCACTACACTGGGGGTGTAGTGGTCGCAGGTTCAAATCCTGCCGTTCCGACCAAACATAGCAGTAAAGAGAAAAGCCAATCATTGTTTTCAATGGTTGGCTTTTTTTGTGCTAAATTTGACTGGTGATTGTATGATGTTTTGATTGAGCAAATAATAATAAAAATCTTGCAAGACATGATGAATAATCTAAAGCCAGTCATCCATATAGCTTTAGGCTGGTTTGTCTTATATCTACTTTGATTTAATGGTGTGTAGAAGTGTGAATTGTGACTTATTTTTTTTCTGATATTCAAAAAGGTTATGATACCCACATGGAACTTGCTTCCTTGTTAGACGTACTTATATCTATATCCGAATATCCTATATGTTCTGCTATTGAGTTCTTGCAATATCACGATTTTCAAAAGAAGATTAAATTTTATTACTTAGAAGATATGGTAATCCCCCCAATAAATAAGAACACTTACAAATAGAGATTAACTGCTAAAATACACCAGCAGGAGAATCCTATGAAAAAGACACGCTTTAGCGACAACCAAATCGTCAACATCCTAAAACAAGCC
>Ga0207887_1000163_pt1 | contig 13424 bp, 23 predicted proteins | sample LinPmetageLP38_FD_184051 | JGI IMG/M metagenome (GOLD analysis project Ga0207887, IMG submission 184051) | Marine viral communities from the Pacific Ocean - LP-38 (SPAdes) | ecosystem: Environmental > Aquatic > Marine > Oceanic | place: Pacific Ocean | collected 2010-06-15 | reverse complement strand
TTTGATTTGCAAAAAACCGACCAAAATGGGCCTTTTGGGGCCTTTTTCGGGGTTTCGTCCTGGAGGGTCATTAGCCGGCCTTTTGGAGCCTTTTGGGCTTCCAGCGCCGGCACCAGTGGCAAAGCACCTGGTCGGCGTCTTTCGGGACGTGGTTGATGCCGCAGGTAGGGCAGTCGTGTTCGGGGAGGCCGCGTCGTGCCCGTCGGCGTTCGTTCCACGTCAGGCCGCCCCAGATGCCCTGACGTTCTCCGTAGAAGATCGCCCAGCTTCGGCATTCCTCGAGGACCGGACATCCGGCGCAGATCGTCTTGGGTTCGTGGATGTCTTTGCCGCGCCTCGGGAAGAAGACGTCGGGGTCGCATCCTCGGCACGCTGCGTACTGTTGCCAGTTGACGTTCCATAGCGGCGGCAGATCATTCACGGGACCAGGTCATCAGCCATCCAGGTGCTCGGCCTGCACGCTGCCGATGTCGACAGCTATGTCGTAGCCGAGTCGTGCGAACCCCTCGAGCAGATTCGTGGCCGTGAAGTGGAGGTTGTAGAGATAGGCGGCATCCTCGGCGTCGTCGAGTTTGACCCGTTCGTCTTCGTCAATGAGCAGGCTGATCTGGAGTCCCGCATAGTTTCTGACGAACCGGGCGACCTCGAGGATGTCTTCTCGGAAGTCTTCGTCCTCGGGCGACAGGAGATGGTAGGCACCGATCATCACGAGGCTCCTGTCTCTATGGCGGTCATCCACGGCCCCCAGGTTGTTGCGTCTTCGGGTGTCGTGCAGATGTCGCGCAGCTCGAGGTACTGCTCACGGTCGAGGACCTCCTTGGCGGCTTCGGCGACTGTTTCCCATCCTTGCAAGAGCTTGTGTCGCAGGTGGATGCGTAGGACGCGGTCGCCTGGATGCGCCGGCCCTTCGTGGAACATGGAGATCGAGCCGCAGCCGAACGGGATGTAGTCGCGTTGGCCGTAGGCGTCTGTCCACAGGAACGGGGTCCACCAGGCGTCTCCTGGGCGTCTGTCGAAGACGGCGACGATGGTGGTGGTGTTGTTGGCGGTGACATAGACGTTGCCGGCGACGGGATGGTCGAGCACCGGGATGCCATCTCGTATGCGTATCGGATGCAGGTCGTACAGGTCGTTGGCTTTCGCCAGGGCGTCGTGCATGTCGTCGACGAGCTGGTCGGCGCGCTTCATCGTCTCGGCCATGACCTCGAGCATCGGGTCGGTGCTCATCGGGGGAACTGGTCCTTCCGGATCTGGGCGACGTGGCGCCCGTTGGCTTCGAAGTCGGCTCGGATTTCGTCCCCTGATGCTTGTTTTTCTAGATGTGTTATATAGGGGCGTGTTTCCGCAGGTCGGGCACCCCGCAGAGGAGCGGGTTTCACTCCGGAGAGGAGCGGATCTGGTCCGGAGAGGAGCGGATTGACGCCGGAACGGAGCGGAATGAGTCGCTCGCGTATGGCGACGAAGATGCCGGCGTTGTCTGGGAGCATCTCAACATGGCCGCGTTCCTCGAGGGCCTCGAAGGCCCGGCGGGTGACACCATCGGCGAAGCCCCAGGACTCGCGCAACTCGTACAGCGACCGGGCATCGTAAACATGGGTCGAGTAGTCCGCCTGGAAGACCAGGTGCATGAGCAGATGCACAGCGGGATGCGGTAAACCGTCAATGGCGGCCAACAGCTCGTCGCGGTAGATCTGGATGAACGGTTTCTCGCACTTGCCATTCTTGCTCACTGGTTCGCCTCCCTGAGACGTCTCGCTTCGGTTTGTCTGACTCGGTATTCCTTCGTCGCTGTCACACACCAGGCGCAACGGCAACCGCGTGCCCATGCGTAGTGACTGCCGTGTCCTCGAGGTGGGCCGCTGCGTTTCGTCGGCTCCGGTTTCGGCACAGGGCGTAGCTCAGGGCCTCGGATCCTGACGAGGTCTTCCCGGGTAAGCGCCGGCTCGACGTCGTCGATTGCTCGGTACTGGCTCACGTTGAACGCTCCCACCGGGTGACGTCCTCGAAGCGGTCCGTCCTCCTGTCCTTTCTTGGATAGGGGTCGGGTTGAGGCCCGGTGGAAGCGAAGGTCGGAGGACCGGAGCCACGGTGGACGTCTCCACGCGGCCATGTCCGCAAGGAGCGTGAAGGGACCGTGGCCCGGTCCTCCGGGTCGAATGGCAGCCCGGCAGATGCCTTCATGCCGAGAGCCATTCGACGATCTGTTCCCAATTTGATGGGCGCACCACGGCGGCCTGAACCTCGTTGCATCCCCACAGCAGAGCCAACACGTCGGCCTGGGCGACAGTGAGGCGACCGTTCTCACGCTTCACCTCGAGGAACAGGACGTCCGGCGGCTTGACGAGGACCAAGTCGGGAAAGCCGGCGGTAGAACGCCTCGAATCGTGCGTGTGATAGCTCCACCATCCGTACAGCTCGGCGGCCTGGAGGATCGTGTCCATGAATGCGGCCTCGGAGACGGTGCCGCTTACCTGGTCGAAGGCGCTACGTGGCAACGTCATCGGCGGGTGCTCGCCATCATCTCGGCCGTCTTGCGTCGCCCGTAACCCGTCAACGTCTGCACCAGGGCACGGTTGCCACCCTGCGTGTCCTCCTCGACGTATGGCCCGCCAGGGAAGTCGCGCAGGTAGTCGACGCATCCCATGTCGCGCAGCTCCTTGAGCCTCGTCGCTATCTGGTTCGCCGACACGACATGGCCCGCCCGGTTGAGCACCTGGCCGTTCTTCCACAGGCTGTGAGCAGTCGAGGCACGACTCCACAGGGCGATCAACACCTGCGCACGTTGCGACCCGGCCTTCACGGTTGCAGCTGCATGATGCGACGTCGACGGGTGCTCGTTCGAGACGACGCCGGGCTTGTCCCACAGTGACGCCTGCATCATGCCGCGACCGCCTCGCGGCCCAATGCCTGCCGGATCGCGTCCGAGGCGTGTCGCAGATCGTCGGGACGGTCGATGCGCAGCTTCTCCGCTACGTAGAAGTCGGTGAGCGGGCCGCTCGCCGCGAAGACGTGGCTGCGGCCGAAGATGGCGCGCGGCAGCCAGATCGTCACGACCTTGTGCGTGTCGCGGTTGCCTCCCTGGAAGTCGTCGCAGGGTAGATCCGAGACGAACACGATGTAGCGGTAGCCGTTGCCGGGTTGGTAGTCGATGCTCGAGTTCATGCGTCGACCTTTGCGATGAGGGCGTCGAGTTCGGCCCGGTTCATGCCGTCGAACTTGCGCTCGCCCCAGATGTCGCGTGCACGGTCCTGGTTGCCGCCGCACGCGTCGAGCAGCTCCCGTTTCGCCTCGAACGGCGTGATCGGAAAGTCGGAGTTGTTGCCCGTCGAGGCCGGCGGGTCGGTGATATCAGACTGTCCCGCCGGCGCTTGCCGGTCGGCTTTGCCCATCTCCAACGACGACGGCCGCAGACCCTTCGCATTCAGCCCCAGATTTGCCAGGGCGCGCCCGATCGCCGACGTCTCGCACGTCTCGACCGCCCACTTCTCCATGCGGCCCTCGAACTTCTCCTCGGCCCATCCGGTCGCGTCGGCCTGGTGGCTGCCCTCGCGGCCATCCCGAAACACGCCCGCCAGGAAGATCACCTGGTGCTCGTCGCAGCGGTGCATCTCGGTTCGGATGCGCCCGTTCGGGAACCTTTCCCAGAACTCATGGACGCGCTGGTCGACGTCCTGGTAGTTCTCCGGCTTTGCCATATCGCTACCCCCACGGTCGCGGTCGCCGAGCACCATAGAGGATTCACGCGGCCGGTTTGGCGATGGTCGCTAGCTGGCGTCGATGAGCGCGCCGGTGGTCGTGGTTCGCTGCTCGAGGAGCCATTCGCGGTCACGTTCGGAATCGGTCATGCCGTCGTCGTTGTCGAGCAGCGATCCTCGAATGATGATGACGGCCGGGACCGGGGCGTCGCCGCCTCCCGAGACGGTCATCCATAGGCCCGTTAGGGCGACCAGGAGGGCCGTTATGGCACCGATCAGTTTTACGGCATTAGACAAAACTGGCGGTGCCCTTGTCGCCGACCTTGGATGCGGCGAATGACTTTACGACGGCCAGGCCCGCCGCAGCGGCGGCTGTCAGGGCGGAGTCGAGCGTTCCCAGGTCTGTCACAACGAACACCGCTAGGAACGCCTGGGCGGCCGTCGCAACGCTGCGTTCAATCATTGACTTGTAATCCATCATCCCTCCTCGAGGGCTTTGTGGCTAAGGGGGCCGACGACGCCGTCGGCGGTGAGGCCGTGATTGGCCTGCCAGTCCCCCACCGCGTCAGCGGTGGCGGGTCCATAGACGCCGTCTGAAACGGCCCCTACGCGCGTCTGAACCCATTTGACATACGGGCCGCGCATTCGGGGCCGGCGGAGCCTCAGGGGCCTGTAGGGGGCTGTGTCGGCCTTCCAGACCGACTCCGGTGGCATCGGGCCGCTGAACAGGCCGGTATGGCGGCCGGCCTGGACGTGCCAGTCCTCACCCGGGACGGTTCGTTGCAGGCCCCAGGCGTCGAGCACCTCATGCACCTGGGACCAGGACACGGGGCCGATGCGGGTCAGGTCGCACGCCCAGGCATACGAGTCGGCCGGCTGGATCATGTGGTAGGAGCCGACGAAGCCTGGTGCGATCTTGCGATCAGGGTCGGCGGCGAGGTTGCCCTGGCCGTTGCGCCAACGCGCGTACAGGTGCCGCTGGGCGTCCATCGAGCGTGCCCCGGATTCGATGCGGACATGGTCGCGCATCAACTGCGACGCCCAGAACGCGCCCGCCAGGCGAAACGCGAGAACAGGATGCAGGTGCTCGACGTCTTCGTCGCCGTCGTCGCGGTACGGCTCGAGGGCCGCTACCAGGTCGGCGTGTTTCATTCGGGTGGTGCCGATTCTTCGCGCTCGTATTCGACGACGACGCGGCCATCGTCGTCGGCGATGCTCGACTGGTGGATGTGGTCGTCGTTGCGCTCGGCGATGACGAGCCACATGCAGACAGCGCCGGCCGGGCCGGTGATCGTCAGCGTCTTCCCGTCGAGCACCCATTCGACGGCGTTCCCTGACGAGGAGACGATCGACCACGGGTTTCTGCACAGTGCCTCCCAGGTGCCGGCGGTCATGCCCGAGGCGGTGTCGAGGTCGACGGTCGCCCCGGCTCCATCGAGGGTGACGGTGCCCCGGTAGATCAGGTCGGCTGTCGGGCCTTCGATGAACGAGTGGCGAAGCCGCCAATCGCCGCCCTTTGTCGGGTGCGGAATGTCGAACGTTCCGGTCCCTTTCGATAGTGCGCCAGTGACGTGCAGATCGTCGGCAAACTCGGCCCTCGAGGAGCCGATTTTGAGCTGTTGTCCGCTTGCGTCGGCAGCGCCGCGAATGAACGTGTCTGAGCCGCTGCCAGATCCGATGAACGTATGGGTGCCGTCGCTTCGAATCACGTATTCGTTGCCGGCCATGCCATTTGTTGCCAGGCTCGAGTTGCCCGATCCGCCCGTCCAGTCGCGCAAGACGAAACCGCCGTCGCCGCCTTCGTTCGCGCGGACTTCGCCGGTGACTGTCAGGCCGCCCGCTGCGATCGCTATGACATCGAGGTCGCCGATCGACACCCAGGCTGAGCCGTTGTAGATCTGGATTTCGTTCGTGTCGTTGAGGAAACAGACCATGCCCTCACTAAGTGTCGGCTCGCCTGCGCCGCCGAACGCGGCATCACGATTCGCGCTCGCCGCATAGACGCCGACGATTTGCTGTAACAGCGCGGTATTGATGTCTGTGTCGCCGGATGCGCCGACGACATCGCCGGCCGCCCACAGTTTGTGTCCTGCTCCTGCCATGTCTGCTCCTAGTAGTCGACGTAGGCGAGTTTAGTTGTGGTCCCAAGTGTCGACATCGACGCATAGACGCCGGTGCCGTCGCTGTCGAGCACCCAGTAGCCGCCGGTCGGCGACAGGTTGAACGTCGTCTCCCACCTGTTCGCGTCGGCCCGGTGCGTGATGCCCTCGAGGAGCACGTCCTGGGTGACCGTCGACCCGGTCTGAGGATGGCGGCGCACCTGGTAGAAGTCGCCCGGGTCGGCCTCGATGATGATTTCCCACAGGTCGCCGTCGGCCTGCGGGAACAGTTTCAGTGCGCCGACCCGGTCGCCTGGCTCCTTGCGCCGGTCAACCAGGAAGCCGCACCATTCGGTCGCTGCAGCGGCCGTTGACAGCATGATCGCGGTCGAGTCGACGCCGCGGACGCCGTAACGGTCCTGGGAGTCCGAATCGGAAGCCTGCGTCGCAGTCGTCGAAGTGCCATACAGGGTCGCGTCTGCCTGGTTGACGATCTTGTCGTCGTCCCAGAACATAGTGACGTCGTGGAACGGGAGCCACCCAGAGTCTGCGGCCGTGTCGTCGGTGAACTGCGCGACGAGCTTCCCGTCGCCGGACAGGCGCTCCCAGCGGGGCCGGATCACCAGCCCGTTGTTGCCGACCCGGTGGGAGTAGACGGTCCCGACCTCGGCGTCGTTGACTTTGTTGATCTCGTCGAGGACGTTCAGGGACTTCGTGTAGACCTTTTCGGGGATCGTTTGCACGCCGGCTGTCCGGTACGAATTCGGGATGTTGCCGGCCATGTCGAGCAGGTGGTTGATGCGTACACCGGAACCTTCTTCGGCTTCGGTCGACCCGTCGCCCTTCGCCAGGGCGATCGCCTTGAACCAGTCGACGGCCTCGATGATCGTCACCTGGTCGTGGCCGCCGCCCTGCTGCCGTTGGACCCATCGTTCGACGAACCCGCCGAACATGTAGCGTTCGGTCGAATCCGACGGGTCGATGATGTTCACCTGGATCTGGCGGCCCGGCAGAATTTGCGTAGCGCCGCTGTCGCGGTACGGCGACGACGTGTTCGCCGGGTCGAGGTTCCCGTTGGTGTTGTCCAGGACGAGAATGCACCGGCCGGCCTGGAGCTTGTCGAGGGCGTCCTTCTTGCCGCGTGTCATATACAGCTCACGGACCGGGTTCGCGGTCGTGATCGTCGTTTCGACGCCCCCTGCGCCCGAATTCCACCCTGTGTTGAATTCGACTTTTACGACGACCTGCGCGGTGCTCATGTCCCGAATTCGAGGTCGTAGTTGCGGTACTTGGTGCGAACCAGCTCCGCCTGAATCATGTCGGCCAGCTCGTAGTTCGAGATGACCGACCCTTGGACGGTCACGTTGACGGTCGGGCCACCCATGCGGCCGCCGCCCTGGTCGAGCGGGATGATGGCCTCAGGGCCGCCCTCGCCGAGCACCGCGAGCGTCGGCCCGGTGACGATGCCGCCGGCGGCGAGGGTCGGAATGTCGGGGAACACGTCGAAACCGCCGAAACCCTTGCCACCGATGCCTGGCACCCAGGACGGGACGTCTATGCGGGGGAACCTGAGGTCGGCCATGTTCCAGATCGAGATGAGGCCGTTGACGAGGGCCTTGCCGAATGCCTTGCCGAGGTCGGCGAGGAGGCCCACGCCGGCGATCGCAGCGTCGACCATCAAACCGGGCACGTCTCGGAAAGTGTCGACGATGAAGTCGACAGCGGTCGAAACGATCGCTTTCAGGGCGTCGAATGCGCCCGCGAAGTCGCCCTGGAACAGCGCGACGACGAGGTCGACCACGTTTTGGATCTGGTCCCACAGGTACTTGAACCAGCGGACTACCAGGTCGATGACCGGCCGGATAATCGGCATCAGGTTTTCGTCGAACCAGCCGGCGAAGTCTTGGATAGCTGCCACGGTGGCCTCGACGGCGACGATGACGGCGTCGATCGCTACGACCATCGCTTCCATCGTTGCCACGGCGGCCGGGCCGAGGCGCGCCATGAGGTCGTTCTTGAGTATGGCGAACTTGTCCGACAGTGTCTCGGTTGCGTCGGCCTGGGCGTCCACGAGGCCGGTTCCCTCGCCCATCAGGCCGCCGAACGTCTCCAGCTCGAAGTTGCCCGACCGGATCGCCGACGTCATACGTGCCCCGGCGGTGCCGAACGCCTCCGACGCGAGCGCCAGGGCGTCCGTTTCCGACCCGGCGCTTGCGATCTGTTCGACCATGTCCTCGAACGCCTGACGCGGATCGCCGCCCGCCTCCGCGACGTCTGCGAAAAACTTGGTCAGCGACGGGCCGAGCTTGGTTACGTCGACGCCGGCCTGCTCCAGCATCCCGAACATTGCGGCTGTTTCTTCGCCCGTAAACGCAGCCGTGGCGAAGATCGGGCCGAACTTCTCCATCTGGCTGAGGAGGTTTTCCATCGGCGCGCCGGTTGCCTGCGCGATACGCACCAGGTCGCCCAACAGCTCGTCGGTTCCCTCGAGCGGGATGTTGAACTGCGTCATCTGTGCGTCAAGTCGCGCCACCGCGGCGCCCACGTCCATATCAGTGATGCGGGCGAAGTCGAGGAACAGGCCCGTAGTCGCCTCGAGCTGGTCGCCGGTCGCCCCGAAGAACGTATTGACGTCTGCTATCGCACCAGCGACCACCTCGGCCGTCTCAGGGACCGTGCGTAGGACGTCGGTGGCTTGTTTCTTGAGATCCTCCAGGGCTTCACCACTCGCGCCGGTGCCCTTGATGAGGATGTTTTCCATTGCCTCGAAATCGAGGCCCGCCTTCATAAAAGCGGCCCCCAGACCGATCGCTGCGCCAATGCCGGCCATCTTCAGCGACCCGAACAGCTTCGACGCGCCCTTCTCGAACTTCGACGTCGACTTCTCGGCCTTTTTCAGCTCCTTGGCGAAGCCTTTCGCATCGCCGGTGATCCCTATGTTGATGGACGCTTTGGCAGCCATTACAGGTACTTGTCGACGATGGCGGCTATCTGCGTCTCGTACGCCTCTTTGACTTCGTCGCGGCGATCATCGAGGGCCTCATACAGGAATGGGTTGGGCGTGATGTTCCGGGCGGCCCAGCCAAAATGTGTGGGAAAAATATACGGGACTTTTTTGCCGCCGGCGCGGATCGTGCCCCGCACCTTCGATGCCGACCCTTTGATCGTCGCCTTGAGCCTTCCGCTCCTGTGATGTTTGTCGGTGCGTGTGCCGACGGGGGCGCGCCGCAACGCCTCAGCGAGCACCTGTTCGACGCCTTCCAGGTTCGCTTTCTTCAGGTCTTCGTTGGCTTCTTCGCCGACAGCCTCGAGTCGCTTCCTGAAGTCGGAGCCTTTCATTACCTTGCCGTGGGCGAAGAAGACGAGTTCAGCGGCGGGCGTTACGGGCACGTCTGTTCGCCTCCTTCACTCTCTCATTGTGGGCCGCCCTGATCGCCTTGACGACCTGTGGCGGGGCCTCGAGCAGCGCCGTAATGGGCTGTCCGGTGGCTAACGCGAGGTCGCAAAGGTGGTACGTCAGGGAGTGTCTACTAAAGGGGTTTCGTCGTTCGCCATCTCCAGATTGCCGACCTGCTCGATGAACTGGTCGAACGCCGGCACCGTCTTGCCCTCATGCCTGGCCTGCTCCCAGGCGAGCCAGACGAGATGCTCGAGGGCGAGCGAGCCGTTCGACAGCGCCTGGACGGACAGCTTGTACTGCCGCTCGAACTTGACAAAAGTGCCAATAGAGGGTTTGACGCTCCATGAAGTGCCGTCCTCCAGCTCGATACTGATGTTCAGGTCGATCATCGGCTAGCTCGTTGCCGTCGAGATCGCGCCCGTTACGGGCCAGGTGACGCTGACTTCGGCGAGGTCGCCGACGCTGCCGTCGATGAAGGGCAGCTCGGTGATGAGACAGGACCCGGTCTTCTTCGGATTGGTTGCCGTGGCACTGCCAGCCACGGGCTGGATTGTTACGGGGACCGCTGTTCCCAGAAGCGCCGCAAGGGTGATGTAAACCTCGGACGCAGCGAAGTCGTTCAGGAACGTTATGGAAACTGAGGAGTCCTTGAGACCTCCGATCCTGGAGATGTTTGTTTCGCCCATCGCCGTTGTCTGAAGATCAGCACAGGTCTCATTGAACCCGCTGATGCTGGTGATGTGGTCGGTGAGATCCACGGAATTCACGGTCACTGTGACCGAGTTCTGCATGAATACGGCCATGATCAGCCTTCCTTTGCTTTGGTTGTCGGTGGTGCGGCCAGGTGGCCGCTGGAGATGAGGGCGTCGATGTTGCAGCCCTCGAGGTCGTCGTCTGTGACGGTTCCCCCTGGTTCGACGCCGGCAACCGTTTTGGTTCCGGCGACCTTGTATGTGCTCATGTGCTGTAGACCTCCACGTTAAATGTGCAGCCCCAAAAGAGACTGTCTCCTACTTGGATCTGGCCGAAGGCGGTGCAGCTCGTGACCTGCGAGGTGGACGCCTCGCCGCCGAGCGTCGTATCGCCTCGGATGGCGGCTTCGACGCCGGCCGCACCGGAGATGAAGCCGTCGAGGACGTCCTGGCCGGCGTTCGGTTCCCAACGCTGCGCCAGGGCCAATACCTCGAAGTTGAACTGCGTCAGGCCCTGACCGGACATCCCCTGGTGGTAGTCGGCGACAGGGGACCCAGGCCGCACGATCGAGCACGGCACGGTCACCCTGTCGGGCAGTGTGTCGAAGACAGCCACGAATGCGTCCACGGTCTCGAGCCTGACCTTGAGTTGGTCCCGAATCGCGCCATAGTCGGCCACATCTACGCCACGGCCGGCAGGCGGTAGCCAGACAGCAGGGCGCGCACGTCGGGGTCGATGCGTGAGATGCGCACGGCGTCGCCCTCGAGGCCGGCCTGGAAGCCGAGCGGCGAGCTGCGCCGCTGGTACAGGCGAGCACCCAGGACGGTCGATGCCTGGACGATCGCCTTCGGGATGCTCATGCCGTAGCCGAAGTAACTCGTTACCTCCACGGTGGCGCGGTCCGAGGTGTACCTGGGGAACGACGACCCGTCGACCCGGCGAATGACCCGGTACGGGGCCGTGTTGCCGTCCACAACAAACTCCGACGTGATCGTCAATGTGGTGTCGTAGGAACCGTCGTCCGATCCATCCACCTTGACCGCGAGCGAGGTGGTCTGGGCGATGTCGTCGACCAGGACGACGCGGTCGTTGATCGGCCGATACACCTTCGCGGTCGCGGAGCCTGGCACGACGAACGTCCGGCCCGTGTGTGCGTCGATCTCCGCTTCGGCGGCGTCTATCGCTGCGTCGATCGGGTCGTCCTCGCTCGAGGTCGCAGAGGGTATGCCGAGGTAGGTCTTGACGACCGCCCGAGTCGTGTAGGCGGGCATCTAGTTCTTCTTCGCTGGGGCCTTCTTCGCGGCCGGGGCCTTCGCGGGCTTGGCCGCTTCGGCCTTGTGGACGCGGCCTGGGGACTGCTTCGCCCAGAGGTCCTCCTGGCTCGACGTGTCGCTCATCTGTTTCTCCTGGCGGGTAGTGACCCGGGCCGCTTTGACTGGCGACCCGGGTCCCTCCCTGGTGGGGGTCTTACAGGGTGGCGTTCCAGAGGGAACCCTGGTTCACGGCCACGGAGCTGGGGTTCCGAACGGCGAACGCGGAGTAGCCGAACGCGACGATGCGAACCGTCAGCGTTGCGGATCCGACGCCGTCGAAGCGGGCCAGCATGGGTGTTCCGGCGTTCTGCTCGAACAGGAGCACGTCGTCGGAGCGCATCGTGATGACCCGGTCCTCGTCGGTGCCGGCTCCCAGGTTCGTCGGGATGTTCGCGTCGGTGACGACGGGAACCCCGGCGATCTGGAACAGGGCACCGCCGTAGCCGGCGACGCCTCCGATGCCGATGACGTTGGCGCTGGTTGCGGCCGTCACCTGGAAGAGGGGCCTTCCGGTCGTATCTGAACTTCCAGCCAGGTAAGCGGCGCGCCTGGGGTGGACCACGATTACGTCAGGTGGCAAAAATCGGTTCGCGTTGACCGTGCCGATCGCCTTGACGATCTGCTCGAACTGGTCCTTGCCTGTCGGTGACGCGTCGTCCTCGTCGAGGTCGGCGATGCCGGACGTGTTCAGGATCCCGGTGTGGGTGCCTGACGAGCCGGACCCGTTGATGAGGTCAGCATCGAGGGAAGTGGCATAACTCATCGCCAGATCCTCGAAAATGATCTCCTCAGTCATTGTTCCGCGCTCAATTACCTGACGGCTGATGTCCTGCTGCCCTGCATAAGTACGCACATTTGACGTCAAAAGCGTGTCGTCAATATCTGTCGAACTCACGCTCGAATTTTCGGAACTTTGGGCCGCAGCACTCGAGGATGTTGTGACCCTCGAGATATTTACCGTCATTCCATCGAATGGAAGGGGCACGCTGCGGCACATGTTGGCAAATGGGCGGCCGGCCTGGGCCTTCTCAGCGACCAGGGCTGTCAGATACTGGGGTACCACAAGGCCTGCATAATTAGCCGTTGTACCGGCTCGATATACAACGTCCATTTCGCCCTGGTGGCGGGCTATCCGCTGCGAGGCGACCGGGTCGTTGAATACCTGGGCGGCAAACATGTCCTGGAGGAAATGGTGGTCGCCGCCTGCACGGTAGGTGAGAGGCTCGTCGGTGATCGTGACGCGGCCTGCGGCGCGCTCCTCGGGAGCGTCGTCGGTGGACGCAACCTCGGCCCGCAGCTTGGCGGCCTCGAGGTTGGAGACCTGGATCTCGCGCAGCTCCGCGATTCGGGCGTCGAGGACGTCCGCGCGGGTCTTGAGATCCTTCAGGCTCGTGTCCTCAGAGTCGGTCAGGTCGCGGGCGTCTTCCGCCGCACGTTCGACCAGGCCGGTCTGGGTGGTTGAAATCTCGTCGCGCTCGGCGACGAGTTGGTCGAGTAACTGCATATCGCACTCCTCAGTCGAGGGTCGGTGTTGAGGGTGCGATTGGGTGCCGGGGATCAGCCGGCGGCGCTCTCGCGGCGCTCTTGTAGTTAGAGACTAGACCAGGGGTGAGACAACAGTCGGGGTTCTACGTTGCCTCGTCGATCAGCAGCCGGATCATCTCCGACCGGGCCACCTGGTTATCGGCAGCCATCCGGTCCAACGCCTCGAGCAGCTCGGCCGGGCAACGGAACGCAACCAGGTTGTTATTCGACATCAGACGACGGCTGTCAGGTCCAGGGCTTCGACGTAGACGGTGTAGTCCGGCCCGTCGGCCATGTCGTAGATGATGTAGGCGCAATGGCCGAGGGCCTGGTACCAGGAGCGCAGCAGGAGTGCCGCTACGGACGTCTCGCACCAGAACATGCTCGAGGTCGAGTCGTCGGCGGCGACCAGCTCGGCGTGCTCATGCTCGAACCGTTCCCATTGGTCGTGAAGAAACGCGCCCATCGCGTTGACCCACAGGAGCTGTGCGTCGCGGTCGTCGAGTGTTACTGGGATGGTCTGTCTGGTCATTTCCATTATCTGATCTCCTCTAGGAAGTCGTACAGGGACAGTGGCAGGTCTTGGTCGTTGAGCATCGTCAGGCGACCCGGTTCGGATGCCCCGAAGTACGGAAGGCGAACGAAGTTGCCGGGAGGGCCGAGCGCATGGTCGACACGCGGGTAGATGCTGTCGATGGTG
>Ga0207887_1000150_pt1 | contig 13931 bp, 6 predicted proteins | sample LinPmetageLP38_FD_184051 | JGI IMG/M metagenome (GOLD analysis project Ga0207887, IMG submission 184051) | Marine viral communities from the Pacific Ocean - LP-38 (SPAdes) | ecosystem: Environmental > Aquatic > Marine > Oceanic | place: Pacific Ocean | collected 2010-06-15 | reverse complement strand
CGCGCGATCTTTATCGGCATGTTTAACCACTGACTCAAAAGCTTCTAACCATTCTTTGGTTTCGGTGCTGTCAGCATCCTTGTAGTAATTCATTATTGTGAATCCTTTTATATCAGTCATGCCTGTCTATCAGGCAGAGCTTCGTTAAATAATATGTGATGAGGTATTGGTTTACTTGCTACGTCCCTGCTATGTCCAAGCATTCCTTTGATTTATGCGATGATATACAGCTTGATTATAAAAATAGTATTACTCATATCGACAAATGCATCAAATCAACACATCTGCCAAACCGTCATAATACTATAGCTATTCGTTTAATCATTATTTGACTATGACATTCCATTATAAGCTTTTACGGTTAAGTTGTTTATGGCTGTAGAGAAATGATGAAATAACAAGTATTTTTTAAATAAATAACGATTAGTTGTTAGGTAAATATTATTAACCATTATTCCATTGATACCAAGATTTTAGTAATAGGTAGACGAGATTTACTTTCCATAGTAGTAGATATCTGCTTTTCTAATTAATAAAAACATCAATCGAAAATACACTTCTTGTTACTCATACCCCATAAATAGACATTCGTCTCATTTGTGTATATTAATTGTGATTTAAGTATTATTCTTATTATAAGATTATACGTATATTCTATCCTTGTTCTCGGAGCTATTATGAACCCGTCTATTATACCATCGACTCTAAAGTCAAGAGGAACGCGTTGGATAGCTCTACCATCCTTATTAATACTGCTACCTAATTACTTAGCTTTTGCAGCAATTACAACTTGCCCTGCTAACTTTGTGTCTGATGAGTTTGCAAGCACTGATTACAGCAACTTAGGATCGACAGCATCACCACCTATTCTTGGTATAAACCAACTATTAGACGGTCTCAAAAGTGAAAGTTACACTGTTGCTTCTAACAGTTTAATTACTACCGGTAGTCTAGATGCAGGTGGCTCAAACTTTTATAGACCTAAGACGCTAGCGGGCAACCTTCAATCGTTTGAATTTTTTCAGGATTTCACTAATAAGGCATCATCTCGTACCGCCTCATATACTTTCAAAAACAGTTTTACCAACGAGTCTCAAGCCCTTACCAATGTCAGCTTGAGTATTTATGATATAGATGTGAACTATCTAGGTACAGGGACAGGAAACGGAGGAACAACATTAAATACTAGGTATTTCGAGTTTTCTGACCAAGTGACCATCACTGGTTTTACTAGTGCAGGTACTAGTGTGACGCCAACTTTGATATATAGAGGCACTGGAATAACGACTACTGCACCCTATCGTCAAACCACTACCACCGGTAGCGTTTTGTGTAGTACAGATTCTGTAGACGAAAGATGTAAAGTATCCGTTGCCTTTAATCAACCTATCGTTAGAGTGGATGTATCCTATGGCAATAACCCTAACCTAGAATACTACGACAATACTACTGGCACTGTTGGTAACCCTGGTGATCAGCTGATCAACATTGTATTTGATGGTTACTGTTACCTGCCGCAGCCACGTTTAACATACGCAAAAGCGCTTTCGACTTCTCGTAAAACGAATACAGATCAATTTACTGTTCAGATTAAAGACAATGCAGATAATTCGGTCGTTACGAGTGGTATTACTTCTGTTACTACAACGGGGACGAATAATACTGTCACGACTGGCACAGGTACTACAGGAACTTTCAAGGTTAATCCTACCAAGACCTATACATTGACAGAAGCAGTCTCAGGATCGACAAATTTAGCAGACTATACTGCCCTATATGCATGTAGAAAATCAGATGGTACATCCGTTAGCACTTTAGACCCAAAAAACCTCAAGCTGACTTATGGAGATAACTGGACGTGTACAATTACGAACGGCAGATCTAACTATGTATTTTCAGGTACAGTATTTAACGATAACGGTAATGTTTTAAATCCGTCTAAGGATGATATATCTAGCAAATACCTAAATAATAGCCTTTATTTCAATGGCAAATACGATTCACCAACTGAATCTGGTATTCCTTTTACTACAGGTCATACCGTTACTCTAAATAAATGTACAAGTGATAGTGGTACGTTTTCACCTCAGACGGTAAACATTGGTAATGATGGAACCTATAGTTTTAGCTTGACGCCAGCACAAGTAGGTAGTTATACAAGGCTTTGCGTTACTCAAAATGAGCCTAGCAACTATACATATTCTGTAGATACTACAGGCAATGTCCTACAAATAGACATTACTAACAGTAAATACAACTACCCTAGCAATGATTTTGGTGATGTTGTTCAAGAAAATGCTGCGTTAGTATTAATCAAAAGTCAGTATGTCCATGACTGTAGCCTAAATAACCTTGCCACAATTGGTGTTAATTATGACGGTAGTGCTAGTAGTGCGTATAGTACAAAACCAATATCTAACATTATCCCTGGACAATGTATCGCTTATAGAATTGAAGCTATAAATCGCGGTAATGTTTCCTTAGCAGATATTGTTATTAAGGATACGCTACAGAGTAAAAATGACTCTAATAGTTCATTGATTACCTCTACTTTAGCCAATCCAACACCTATTGGTGAAAATAGTGGTACTCCGTCATTTGCAACAAATTCGGTATCTATTGGCAACAACGGTACAGTTACTACCAATTCTTTTTCTTTAGGTGCTACCACCGCTACTCGCCGTCAGGCCATTCGTTTTAATACTAAATATGGTACTACCATTAGTAACTAAACACCTGTTTATTAAACATTTACTCAAGCCCTGTCTAACCAGACAGGGCTTTTACCGTTTGTATACTCCAAAATGCCAGTTGTCATTTTTGTGATGATTAATTGTATTAATTACGTGAAAATAGAAGAAAGGGAGATTGACGCCTTTTAAAACGATGAATGATATTAGATTACTAGCTCCTCCATCATGATATACGACGTTCGCTTTTTACTGATAGTCATGTTCTAAGAAAGGATTTTATATGAAACGTTTTAACCTCTTACATAATGTCATGCTAGCAACTTTTGCCTCTGCCTGTTTGCTAGGTACTGCTCATGCTGACGACGCTCTAAAAATGGAACTGACTGCTAATCAGGTCATTAAGAATGCGGACGGCAAAACAGTATATTCACCAGTACGTACAGCACCAGCTGGTACTGTCATTCAATACAAAGCAACTTATATCAATACCATCAATAAAGACATTAATGATCTGATGGTGACACTGCCTATCCCTGCAAACATGACATTTACTGGTGAGGCAAATCCTGCCAGCGCACAAGCCAGCACTGATGGTAAAAACTATGCTGATATGCCTTTAATGAAAAAGGTAAATGGCAAAATGGTTAAAGTTCCGTATTCTGAATACCGTACCTTACGCTGGAATATCAAGTTGTTACCAGCTAAGAAATCAGCTGCTGTGGCTTTGAACACTACTGTTAACTAATTAACAGAAGGTTAAACCTTTATTTTTCACCCTTCCATTATTAATTCGACCTTTTACCATCCATTTTGGAGTACTACATGAAATCAAATACTTTTAACTATAGCTTGCTTGCTGTCGGTATTGCCGCAGTAATGGGTATCTCTGGTGGTGCTAATGCAGCTACTCCTAATACTACTGGTGGTGTTAGTGCAGGTGCTGCTGCTATCAATAACGTTGCAACCGCAAACTATAGTGTTGCTGGTATCGCTCAGCCAAACGTGTCGTCAAACATCGTGACTGTCAACGTTAGCGAAACGGCTAACTTTGCACTCGTATCGACTATTGATGATGGCAGCATTGGTGACGATATTGCTATCAATCAGACTGCTACTCCAGGTGGTACGACTACCTTTACTCATAATTTAACCAACACGGGTAACGTGACGGATACTTATACCATCAATACCACAGGTAATGACTCAGCACTAGTAACGGCTAATCCAGACTATGCTTTAGGTACTGCGCCTGTTACGTTTACTATTGTACAATCAGATGGTACTCCTCTAAGTTCTGCTCAAGTAGCCGCTTTAAATGGTCAAGCACAGACAGGTACCATAGCTAATGGTGGTACTATTAAACTACAGCCAGGCACTAGAGCTAATCTAAGCTACGAAGCAGCTACGCCAGCCGCTCGTAACGGTAATGACAAAGGCGTTGGTACGTTAACAGCAACCAGTACTTTCTTTACTGCTAATCTTCCAGCAAATGCGACATTAGTGAATGAAAACCAAACTATCGTGAGATTGCCTACCTTCAAAATTGTAAAAACAGCGACGAGTACTGTCGATTTGACAGTAGCTAATCCGCAAATCAACTATAGTATCGTAGTGACTAACGCTACTACTGACTATAGTGCTGCTGCGACTGATATTGTCATCAGGGATGTCCTTCCTGCAGGTTTAAGTTTGCCTAATGGCGCAGCATCAGACGTGACCGTAACTGGTGCTGGTACCGCTACGATTTCTACTGTCGGTACTCGACAAGCTATTAATGTTGCCGTAGCAAACTTAGCTGTTGGCGCAAGTCGCACGATTACTTTCACGGTTAACGTCGATAGAGAGCAGTATACAGCTGCTAATAGTTCAGTAACTAACAACGCAGAAGTCTACGATAAGTTCGTCGGTCCGGTTAGCCCGTTAATTGCTGCTCCTGTACTTGGTACTGACTATGACATTTTAGATAGTACAGATAGCACTATAGGTGTTACTAGAATACCTGATAATGCGGGTGAAGGTAACGGCGCTGGTATAGATACTGCTGGTGTGACTAGCTTTACCAGACGAGCGGTTATAGTGAGCAATCCAACGACTAGAGAAATTGCCCCTGCCTCAGGTACTGATGGTCAAGTCACACAGAAGACTACTATTATTAACAGCGGTCAGGATGCTGAAGGTACTAATACCAATCCATTGACTTTCACTATTGCTGATGGTGGCAATAATGCGGCTGTCAGACCGGTTACTGATCCTATCAGTGTTACTTATACACCGCCTAATGGTGGAGCTCCAGTTACTATAACGCTACAACCTACCGTTGCTGGTGGTAATACGTACACTCTTAATAGCACTACACTACCAACCGCTCAATTTCCAAATGGTATTGCACCTGGTGGCACATTAGCAATCAACTATAATGTCTCTTCAGGTAATGTCACTACTCCTGCAACTGCTGCTGATGCGGCGGCTGTTGGTAGCACTGAAACGACTATCGTAACTTTGACCCCAGCTGGTGTTGGTGCGCCTGCTGCTACTTCAGTGACTGATACGACTAATGTCAGAGGCTTAACTTTGGTGAAGTCTCAATCACTAGATACTGCTTGTGAAGCTACCGTTGCTGCAAGTACCTTTGTTCAAACTGTGCTCAATGCGAAACCTGATCAGTGTGTTATCTATCGTATTCAGGCGACTAACACTTCTTCAGCAGCATTAGGTTTTAATCTTACTGGTGTAACGATTTCGGATTTGCTGTCTAACTTTTCAGCTGGTGCGGATTTAGTAGCTAACTCACCTGCTACTTCTGCTACTACGTCATCTACTGCAGGCACAGCTAGTACTACCAGTACTGCGGTTCTTGGTACTAACTATACATTAGTTCCTGGCGGCGTTGGCACCTTGACCTTTAAGATCAAAATTAAAAACGCTCGTTAATTTATATTTGATATTGCAAAGTCTATAAGCTTCACAAGATGCTTATAGACTAACGCTCTAGCTTGACCTAATTGACTTTGATTAGCCAAGCTGGAGAGTTACTACCCTACCCCTTTATATTTTATTGGATAAGCGACATATGACTAAATCTTTAATGACACTGTCTAATCGTGCTACGTTGCATACAGCGAAGATCTCTGCGCTGTCATTTGCAATGTTGCTTATGCAATCAAATACCGCATCTGCTGCAACTGATTCATTGGTACAACTGATCAATAATACTGCTCAGGCCAGCTATAACGTTGACAGTGAGACCAGTACGACTATCAGTACTGACTCAAACCAAGTACAAGTAAAAGCCTCTGCCTTACCTGATTATGGTATCAGTTTGACTCAGCATGCTTTACGCACAGTCATGCCTAATACACAGGTAAGTTGGATCAACGTACTGAGTAACACCAGCTATAGTGATCAGACTGTTGAATTGACACTTGCTATATCACCAACTGTTTCTAATTTAAAGGTCTATCAAGATCTTAATAATAATGGTGAAGTCGATTCAGAAGATCGACAAATCATGCTCGATAACCTGAGCGCTCAGATCAAACTTGGTCAGAGTGAGAGTATTCAGCTTATCGTACAGGCTCTATCAAATGCCGACGGTGAAGATGGCGATACCGCTGATGTAAAGATTGGCGCTATCATACTAGAAGATCCATCAATAGCAGCCGTTGAAGCAATTGACAGACTGGTTATTGTTGAACCTAAAATCAATTTTACTACCCCTCAATTTGACGGTACTAAAACCACCTCGCAAATCGGGGACAACGTTTATATTGATGCCAGTTACGCGCAGTGTAACGTGCAATCTGATAAACCTGATCAAGTATGGATTACTGTTAAGTCGCCAACGACTGGTGATACCTACTCTCTTAAAGGAATTGAAACTGGTAATAATACAGGCAAATATCGTCTAACTGCACCGACACAAAACAACGCCAATGCTATTAATGATAAGTTCATTCAGACATTGGTCGACGATACGTTGACTGCTGAGTTAACAGCGTGTATTGCTCCTTCTGTTGGTACAGACGCTGATCAGCTACCAAGTAATAGCGATTTTACTGTAGTTATCGAGGATCTGAGTTCTCAAGTAAGTATCATTGATAATAGTGCCAGTTTGGTTGTCACGAAAGAAAGTGATGTCAAAACTGCAGAGCTTGGTGATTATGTTAGCTATACCATCGATATTACCAATAACGGCAAATCGACTGCTTACGATGTACAACTAAAAGACGCTTTACCACGTGGTTTTGACTACGTTGAGAACAGTGTACGTGTTAGTCCAACGACTGATATTGATATCAACCAAGCGCAGACCACTGAGTTTAAAGCTGATGGTAAATATCAGGTATTGAACTTAGGAAACATGGCAGTTGGCGAAAGTAAAAAAGTTACTTATCGTGTGTTCATCGGTGCGTCATCGCTAGGCGGCGATGGTATTAACCGCGCCACCGCAATTGCTAGAAATGAACAAGGTCAAAGCGTAAGCTCAAGAGAAGCGCAGTGGAAGATTGATGTAGATCGCGGCGTGATGAATACTGATGGTATTATCGTTGGTAAGGTCTATCATGATATCAACCGCGATGGTATTCAGCAAAAAGAAGACGGCGAGCTTGGTGTCGCTGGTGTACGTATCTATATGGAGAACGGCAACTTCATCGTGACTGATCCTGAAGGTAAATATAACTTCTATGGTATCAGTGCCAAAACACACGTACTAAAGGTCGATCGTACTACTATCCCTAGAGAGACTGAACTGGTTACCCAAAGCAATCGTAATGCTGGTGATGCCGGTAGTCGTTTTGTTGATTTGAAGTACGGCGAATTACATCGTGCGGATTTTGCAATCGTTGGTGGCATGGCAGATAGCACTGAGCGCTTAAACGCTGAATTAATTGCTCGTAGCAAGCTCGTAGAAGCTAAAAATGATACGTTAGAGCAAGCGGTAAAAACCGAGCTGACTTTAGATCCTGACTATGATACTGATACTACCGATAATGTAGATGCTAGTGGTTGTAACATCAATGGTGACTTAGACTTTGGTAATAGCTGTGATTCGGCTATCGTTAATGACATGGTCAATCTAGTAGATAGCCGTGTTGATATGACGGTAACCACTGTTGCTCCGCCAGTAGAAAAAGAGCTCGAAGAATACTTAAAAGAAGTGGCGAGTAATGATGTTGCCTTCATCAACCTAAACGAAGGTCAGCAGCTTAGCACTTATAAACAAATGGTACAGGTTCAGGCACCGCTTGGGTCTGTGTTCACACTATATGCCAACGGTAAAGCTGTATCAGAACAAAAAATAGGTAAAACTGCTGAGCAAGAAAAACAGAATGTAACGGCTTTCGATTACTATGCTGTTGACTTACAACGTGGTAAAAACTCCTTGCGTGGTGTCGCTACTGGTATAAATGGTCAGGTCATCTCTGAACAAACTATCAAGGTATTAACTCCTGATAGCCTACAAGCTATCGACTACCGTACTCAAGCACAGTTAGTACCAGCTGATGGTATTAGTGAATACCAAGTCGTCATCAGCCTGAAAGATCGCGATAATCGTCCTTATATTGGTACTATTTCTCTTACGCTTGATACTAATATCGGTCGTATCAATTTGGAAGACAGCAGCAAAGATCAAGCTGGCACCCAAGTGACTGTATCAGGCGGTGAGCTACTCATACCAGTCATCGCATCAAGCGTACCAGGTAAGGGCGAGCTAGTAATTGACACTGGTAGCAGCAAACAAATCATTCCGTTACAGTTTACCGCTCAACTACGTCCACTACTTGCTGTTGGTATTGTAGAAGGTGCTATTTCACTAAAAGACTTTGACGGCAGCAGCATTACCGATGCTCAAGGTGCATTTGAGCAAGAGCTAAATGACTTTGCTGGTGATGATGATTACACAGCTTCTGGTCGTGCTGCAATGTTCCTCAAAGGAAAAGTACGTGGCGACTATCTGCTAACGCTTGCATATGATAGTGATAAAAAAGGCGAGCGTTTGTTCCGTGATATCGATCCGGGCGAATACTATCCTGTCTATGGCGACTCATCAGCTAAAGGCTTCGATGCGCAGTCTACTAGCAAGCTTTACGTGCGCCTTGATAAAGGTCGTTCGTTCGCTATGTATGGTGATTTGAAAACTCAGATTGATGATGACGAAGGTATCAAGCTTGGTCAATACAACCGTACATTAACTGGTCTAAAGGCTCAATTTGAAGATAGCAACACTCGTGTTACTGCCTTTTTAGCAGAAACCAGTACTAGCCAACGGGTAAATGAGACTCGCGGTTTGGGCATTTCAGGCCCATATCCATTGGCTGAGAACTTCGATGCGGTATTAGAAAACTCTGAAACGGTTGAAGTTATTACTCGTGACGCCAACAACCCTGGGTTGATTATCAATCGTGAGACGCTTACTCGCTTTGCTGATTATGAGATTGACCCTATCAGCCGTAGCTTATTCTTGACGGCACCGATTGCTAGTCAAGATATCGAAGGCAATCCTATCTATATCCGTGTCACTGTAGAAGTTGATGAAGGTGGTGAAGATTATTTAGTCGGTGGTATTGCAGCGAAGCAGCAACTAACGAATAAAGTCGCCATCGGTGGTAGCTATGTGAATAGCGATGACCCATTGAACAAAGAAGAGTTGGCTAGTGTCAATAGTGTTGTTAAATTCAATGATAAGCTAAAGCTGGTCGCAGAATATGCGATGAACAAAGCTGAAAACCCAAATTTTCAGTCAAGTAATCAAATCAACGCGGCAGAACTGACTGATAGTGATGTTGAAGGTAACGCACTACGTATTGAGCTTGATTTTGATAATAAGAAAAATACGCGAGCTAAAGCTTATTATAATGATGCTGATGAAGGTTTTGTCACTGGTGCATCACCGCTTACGGCTGGACGTACTGAATCTGGTGTAGAGGTTACTCATACTCTAAATGATAAGAAAACTGCTCTTAAGTTAGAAGGCATACGCACAGAAGAGCATACTACTGACGCTAGCCGCGAAGGCGTGCAAGCGAGCATTGAGCATCGTTTAAGTGAAAACATCGTTGGTGAAATTGGGGTTCGTTATTACAAACAAGACGCGACTGCTGCCTCACGTAATACTCAAGCCGCGACAGACGTTGTAGATATTACAGATGACACTTTGTTTAATGATGACATCATCAATCAGTCAGCGTTAAGTAGTGTTAGTAACGCTGAAGAAGATATTGAAGGTACGACTGTTCGTGCTCGTATTACCTCTCGTCTACCTAAGTTGAATAATAGCTTGGTATTTGCAGAGTATGAGCAAGATATCGAAAACAGCTCACGTAATGCGACTTCTATTGGCGGTGAGACACCGCTCGGAAATCTAGGTCGACTATACGCACGTCATGATTTGATCAACAGCCTATCTGGTACTTATGGTCTTGATGATACAGATGAGCGTCAACGTACCACTGTTGGTTTTGACGCGACTTACATGAAAGATGGTAAGGTTTACAGCGAATACCGTATGCGCGATGCCATCAGTGCGCGCGAAGCAGAAGCAGCCATTGGTCTAAAAAACAAGTGGTATGTTCAAGAAGGGCTAACTTTAAATACGTTATTTGAGCGTGTTGAATCTCTGGAAGGTGAAGAAAGCAACACTGCAACAGCGGCAGGTATCGGTGTTGAATATCTTGCCAAAGAGAATTATAAGGCATCGGGACGTTTTGAAAAACGTTGGGGCGAAACAAATGATACGCTACTTGGTAGTGCTGGTATCGCCTATCGCTATACTGATGAGGTTACCTTCCTAGCCAAAGACATCTATTCACGTACTGACTATAGTGATGGCGATCGCACTATCAATCGTTTTCAGCTAGGTGCTGCGTATCGTGACTACGATAGCAATCAGTTAGATATGCTTGCAAAATTTGAATATCGTTTGGATGATAATAATACTGGCGATGACGCTTATCAAAAAGACACCATGATTTGGTCATGGAATGGTAATTACCATCCTACACGTCCGTTGACGTTGTCTGGACGTTATGCTGGTAAGTATACAGAATACGAAGCAGATAGCTTAACCAGCAATAATACGGCTCACGCTGTTTATGGCCGCGGTCTTTATGACATCAGTGAGCGCTGGGATATTGGTTTACAAGCAGGTACTTACTGGAATGATCAGGCAAATGACTTGGCTTATATGCTTGGTGCAGAAGTGGGTTATAGCCCAATGACCAATCTTTGGTTATCACTTGGTTATAACTTCATGGGCTTTGAAGATGAAGATATTGCTTATGATGACAGTACTCAGCAAGGTGCTTACTTTAGATTGCGCTTTAAGTTCGATGAAGACTTATTCAAACGTGAAGACCCACGTAAGAACCAACGTCTGAGCAGCAATTCTGCATTTTAATTGTTTGATACTAATGATACTGTCGTAAGTACAACCTTATGACAGTATCATGATTGTCTTATGCCAAATTATTTTGTCATTTAATAAACAATTAGGTCAGCCCTAGTAATGGTAAATAATACCAACGTTTATTACCTTAACATAAGGTTTACACCATGTTTGATTCAGCCATCAATGCAGCACCTTTCAAGCGCTCAGTATGCGTTACACTATCAGCTTTATTCTCGTTAACCTTTATGCAGCCAGCTTTAGCTAAGAGTGAGACTATCCAAGTGGCTAACTCAACTAGCATGGCTAAATACTGCCGTGATGATAGTCAGACTCAAGCACGCTCTTATAGATATCAAAGCGAACAACAGCGCCTATTAAATTGTATGGTCACGCAATTAAAACCTTATCAACAAAAAGACAAGACAGCAGATCAACAGTATTTCGCTTACAAAGCGCAAGCGTGGTTGAACTATGCTATTCATCAAGACAGTATGAATAGCCGCTCATCTGCTAGTCAAGTTGCGTTAGAAATGGCAGAGCCTATATTGCAAGCGCTAGATAATGACACGGTACAAGACTTGGGCTTGCATCAAGATATTCCGTCTACCTCTGCCTTGATGCGTCCTGATCTATGGGCAACTTTAAGTGCGCTTAAAGACGGTGATGGCATAGCGTCAGCACCACGTGAGATGGCTTTTAGTGAAGTGGCTTTGATTTGGGCAGCAACCAATCAATGCGCACGAGGTTGGCGCGAATCTGGTATGCATTTTCGTATGGCCGATCGCTGGCTTGAGCAGGCCCGCGAAGCTTACGTCAATGCCAATGACTCACAGACGAACGTAGCATTAGAGAAGTCAATAGTCAGCTATCATAAACAGTACTCGCCTTTAGATGCGAGCGATGATACTTGCCGTGGACAAGATTTGACATCTAACCGTTAGAATAGTCGCTGTTTTATTAGAGATATTAATCTTTATTATTTCTAATCTTATGCTAAAAATTAGACGTAAAAAAGCCGACATATCTGTCGGCTTTTTTATGTTTAAAGTGAGCTCAATTAGCGGTTTTTACGTGGCAACTTTTCTGGTAGATAACAACGTAAATAAGCAATAAATGCTGTATTTGCTTCTTGGATATACTCTTCAGTAATACTCTGATGACGGCGATAAGACAACGTAAAGATAGCATTTACGATACTATAAGCAATCAACAAAGTATCTTGGATATCGTGGAAGTTTGGCATCTCATAACGCTCTGACAAACGCTTATAGACCAGATCAACGATTTGATGATCCATATCTTCACCAAAGCTATCGCCTTCAAAATCAGGTGTATTGGTATCATAGATAAGCTTGGCTTTCGTCTCATCGTTATGGAATATCGTAATACAATGATCGATAAGCGCCGTTAAATACCCTTGCCATCTATCATAGTTGCCAATATCGACCGTCTCTACCATTTCTAATATTTCAATCGCATTCAAAAAACGCAATGCTAAAAATATTGCTTCAATATTAGGGAAAAAGTGGTAAGCAGACGCTCTTGGTATGCCCGCTTCTTCACACACAGCTGCTAACGTAATATCGTTAATAGCATGTGTTTCGCTCAATTTTTTGGCACCAGCCAAAAGTTTTTGACGACGTGCACGGCCTTGCTGGCTAGTAAACTTAAACTTATTAGGTACAAGCTTCTTTGCCAATTCCGAATCTACCAACACATCTTCAATCTTTTCGTCTTTATTATCACTCATTGTGAATCTCTTAATGTTGCGCCCTATTTTATAAATATAATCTTCATTGAATAGTATTTATCCTCAGATAAAAGATGGTTGACTGTTGGCTAAAATATAAAGCCTGTATGGTCACTACTCTATTCAATGCAGAGGCATCATAAACGCTTGCACATTATCAAGCAAGGGACATGAATAGGTTAAAAAATAATACTACGATCAGCAATTTAATAGAGCTAACCGTCTAATTTTATAAAGTTAATCATTGAGTTTTATTTTCGCCCTTATAATACCATGATCAGTGACTCTATCGGCATAGTCCCACTTTAAATGATCATTAAAATAATCGACCCGTTCGACATAACCGAGCGAAAACTTACTATCAGGCAAAAACTCTTCTGAAACAAATAACTGGTCGATAACTTCTGGCATGCCTTGGTATATATGGGTATAGGCAACATCTTTCATCCAGCCATACCGTGCTTGAATACGAGCAGCATCAAAAAGTGCGACATCACGCATACTTTTATCATAATTAACTTCCCCAGTTTCTGTCATCAACTGAGTAGTCACGCTACCTGTGACATCATTCATATCGCCCAATAGAATCAATGGTTCACGGGTATGTTGCAATCGCTCTATGATAAACATCCGGATAGAGGCCGCTTCTGCCGCGCGCATACATAAACTACGAAGCTTGGCGCGAACTCGAATATTTGGATCGTCCATGTCTTCTAATAGGTCACCTTTTTCGTCACGTAAGAAAAAAGCACGTTTGCTTTTTAAATGCGCTGTAATAATAGTAATGGGCTGCCCGTATGCGTCAACACGTAATACTAATGGAGGACGGTTGAAGCGTTGATAAGGGCCGATATCAGGTACATCAATAATGGCTTTTGGTGCTATCTCTTCTAGCAAACTGGTTTCTAACTGTTCAAATCGGCTGATAATACCGACAGCAGGTGTATTCTGTGCACCCATGCCTTTGGTATATATACTCGCGCTATCGTTACTTGCAAGTGGAATGACCGCCTGCTCGGGCTTGAAACCTAGTGAAACAGCCAGCGCCTCTAATGCATTACTATCCCAAACCTCTTGTACTGCGATAATGTCAGCATGC
>Ga0207887_1000149_pt1 | contig 13962 bp, 16 predicted proteins | sample LinPmetageLP38_FD_184051 | JGI IMG/M metagenome (GOLD analysis project Ga0207887, IMG submission 184051) | Marine viral communities from the Pacific Ocean - LP-38 (SPAdes) | ecosystem: Environmental > Aquatic > Marine > Oceanic | place: Pacific Ocean | collected 2010-06-15 | reverse complement strand
TTACCGCTAAATCAGCCTGCTGCTAAGCTGGCATACCCTGCTCTTTTACGTTCAATGTTGACGCTTTTTAAACAACATAAGTTGCTCAGGGTGGCTTCAATCACTGGCGCTTTATGGTTTGCTGCGTTTAACGCGTTGTGGGTCACCGTGGCTATTCACGTCATGGATGAGCCTCTGAGTTTTTCTGTTCAGCAAGCCGGTTTGCTTGGGTTTATTGGCTTGTCTGGCATTGTTGGGGCAAAAGTGTCAGGTCGTTTAGTCACTAAACTAGGTGCTAGTCGGCTAATCAGTATAGCGATAGGGCTGACCATAGCTGGGTTCGCGGTATTGATGTTGTTTGGCGCTAGTATTTGGGGGCTGGTATTCGGAATTATTCTGATTGATATCGGCGTCTTCGCTGCTCAAGTGCCTAATCAGGTCAGTGTGTTTTCTATCGATCCCGCTGCGCAAAGCCGTATCAATGCGGTCTACATGTTGATGTATTACACAGGCGCTTCACTTGGCGCCGCTGGGGCTATGTACCTAGTCAATCATATTAATTGGCAAGCCGTTATCTACTTCGCTATGGGCCTAAGCGTCCTCGCGCTCACTCATCATCGCTTTCAAGCGAAACACTACTAATTATTGAAGGAAAGTTTATGTCTCAGTTATCTCGTATAGCTGGGTTCACTTTATTGGTGATATCCAGTTTAACTATCATGGTGGGCACAGTCGTTGCCCCTGGTTTACATGGGGTAGCGAATGCCCTAGGTGTTGATAACTTCGCTACTTGGCTTATCACATTACCTGCGTTAGGAGCGGTCATTTTTGCTCCATTTGCTGGGCGCATAATCGATAAGTTTGGCGCTTACTATGCGCTGCTATTTGGCTTGGCTCTGTATGGATTACTAGGAGCAGGAGGCATCTTTTTGCATGGGCCTTATTTTGTGTTTGCTGATCGCATCTTACTTGGTGCGGCAACCGCAATCGTTATGGCTGGTGGTACCACGTTAATATCTCAGTGGTATCAAGGGCATAAGCGTTTAGCTATGATTGCCAAGCAAGGTATGGCGATAGAGCTTGGTGGCGTAATATTTTTATTTATTGGTGGCCAACTCGCCCTTGAAGGCTGGCAAATGCCCTTTGGGCTTTACCTGATCGCTTGGGTTTGTTTAGTACTCATGCTGTTATTTATTCCTAAGCAAAGCCCAAAAACGAATAAAAACAGCCATGCAGATGAAGATGAAAAGCGCCCTGCTACATCACTCAAGTTAGTCTATTTAATGTCAGTACTTTCGATGGTGTTGTTTTTTATCGCCATTGCTGTACTGCCAATGAGTATGGCTAGTTCAGGTTTTAGTGAGGATGAAATCGGCTTTTTCTTAGCATTTATTTCACTGATTGCTGTGGTGGGGGCACTTATCATGCCTAAGTTGGTGATTAAGCTCGGTGAGAAAGTCGTGCTCATTCTTGCCACATGCATGTTTGCATTGACCCACTTTACCTTCTTCAACGCTGAAACGTTGCAACTATTAATTCTTGGCGGTGTATTTTGTGGCTTGGGTTTTGGCTTTTCTATTCCTTTGTTAAATCATATGGTTGTTGAACAAAGTCATCCGCAATACCGCGGGCGTAACCTATCGTACTTTACCATGGCAGTCTTTCTAGGTCAGTTTCTCACCTCTTTCGTTGAGCTAATACCAGGTGAACGAAATACAGTTTATGCAGTGGCAAGTATCGCAGCGCTGATCATTGCTTGTTTATTAATTGCACAGCGCGTTGTCAGTCTGCGTCAGCCAATCTCTCAACGGTGACGATAGAAGAAAATATAGACCATGAAATTGTTCTTTCGATAAGAATTTAATTTGTTTGTTTTGTCGGTAAAGCTCACCTCGCAGGACCTAAGTGAGGTGAGCTTTCTGTTCAGTGATTAGCCTTATGGAGCTTAGGCTACCAGTGTGCTTTGTATATTCACTTCAACGATATTATTGGCTTTTCGCAGTAATTGGGCTGATTCGTTATTTAAGTTGCGTAAATAAACGGTTTTGCCCTGCTTTTTGTACTTCTCACTAATACCCTGTACAGCTTCGATGGCAGACTGATCAAACAAACAAGCGTCTAAGAAATCAATTGCTACGCAATTAGGGTCTTGCGATGGATTGAATTTAGCTTTGAAGTCAGTGATCGAACCAAAAAACAAATTGCCTACAAGGTGATAGGTTTTGCCCTTTTCATCTTCATCAACCCTAACGGTGATATGTTTGGCGCTGTTCCAAGCATAAACGAGTGCGGATAAGGTAACGCCAATACTCACCGCTATGGCTAAATCAAAGATTACAGTCACTGTGGAAACACAGATGATGATGAAAATTTCAGACTTAGGAACCTTGCCAAACAAGCGCAATGAGGTCCACTCAAAGGTCGCAATGACCACCATGAACATAACGCCTATCAGCGATGCTACTGGGATCATCTCGATCACACTTGGGAAGAACAAAATGAACACCATCATAAATAAAGCTGTTGATATGCCCGACATACGCCCGCGCCCACCTGAGTTAAGACAGATCATGCTTTGCCCTATCATCGCGCATCCACACATGCCACCGAAAAATCCACTTAGCATATTGCCTGACCCTTGGGCGATAGCTTCTTTATTACTGCTTCCTTTAGTCTGTGTAATTTCATCTATGAGAGATAGAGTCATCAGTGATTCAATAAGCCCGACTGATGCTAATACTAGAGCTAAAAAGAACACTGTTATCAGTGCGCTTGTGGCACTGGAGTCTGACAAATCCCAATTTAAGGTCGGAATATGCAAGCTCGGTATTTCTCCTCTTAAACTACCATCTAAGGGATCAGCATGTTCTTTTTCACCACTGTCGAGCATTCTTTGTTGGTTTTTATTCCATCTTGCGTTTATTTGCGCTTGTGAAGGGCGGTCAGCGGCAATCTGCGTTGCCACCGCGTCATATTGCCCGTAGGGGATCGTGTCTTTAATGGCATCGAATCGATCGTCAATGATTTGTTTTTCGATCATTGACGTGCGCTGATCAAGCACGACTTGACTGACTAGTTTTGAGTGTAACGGGGTGAATGATACTAGTAAGGTGCATAGCACAATTGCAGCCAAAGGGGCTGGTACAGCTTTAGTGACCTTGGGCAGAAAATGCACTATTGCCATCGTCAGCGCAATAAGACCCATCATTGTCAGCATTTCAGGACTGGTTAGAGAAAGCCAATCTCCAGCATACGTAAAGAAATTATTCTGGGCATCAAACACGACGTGGGTATTGTCTTTGAATTGGTTAAATTGTGCTAAGCCGATAACAATCGCGAGGCCATTTACAAACCCAAGCATAACAGGGTGAGGTAACAGCCGAATGAATTTACCCATTTTGAATATGCCAAATAGCACCTGTAATATTCCGGTTAAAATGACGGCAGCTAACAGATACTCTAAGCCAAACATAATAATAAAGGCAGTAGTGACCACAGCCATTGAACCCGCTGCACCAGAAATCATGATAGTGCGGCCACCAAATATCGCTGTGATCAAGCCAATGAAAAACGAGCCGTACAATCCCATCATCGGGTCAATACCCGCGACAAAAGTGAAAGCGACCGCTTCTGGGATCAATGTCAGCACGGCCGTTAGACCAGCCAGAACATCGTTCTTCAAATTCGCCTGACGTTTAGTGATTAAGTTAAACATGTTTTTCCTCGTAAAAGTCTGAAAGAAAAATTCCTTATACGCACCGCATCAAGGCTGACGCATGTGCAGCAAATTTATAAGAAGCTTGAAAGAGTGTTGAATTAACGTGGGGTGGTTAACGGGAAAGAATTTTAATTTTAGGAGGTATAAAAACAATGAATTTTAAAAGGAAACTCTTTATTGATTTTGTTGATAACACACGAATATTTATCTTCTTTCTTATAAAAATCAATATAATGACACGTGGTCTTAGAGTGTTATTTTTGGCCGTCGTGACGTTGAGTGATGGCAAAGCTAGCCGCTTTCTACGTACTCAGTGCAGAGTTAACAAACTATGACTTCCCGCGTAAAGGTTGAGTAGAAGAGAGGCTAAGCGATAGAGCAAAAAAGAGGGAGACAAAGGCGGAGAATAAATCAAAAAGACATGGCCACAAGTGACCTAAATATACGAGGGCTTATCATGTATTTCAATGTGGCCAAAAAACTTGATAAGCCCATAGTGTTCGTGGTGTTTGGTTAAATAATGCCTGGTAATTACTCTATATTCGCAATCTGCTCGCGCATTTGCTCGATTAGCACCTTCAACTCAACCGCTGATTGGGTAATGTCACTATTAATTGACTTTGAGCCTAGTGTGTTTGACTCGCGGTTAAACTCTTGCATCATAAAATCTAGCCGGCGACCTACTGCACCGCCTTTTTTGAGGATTTTGCGTGTTTCACCTATGTGTGACACTAGGCGATCGAGCTCTTCGGCGACATCGACTTTTTGTGCCAGCATGATCATTTCTTGCTCAACGCGGGTGGCATCAAGTTCAATCTTAGCTTCTTCAAAGCGGGCAAGTATCTTGTCTTTTTGCCATTGGATGACATCAGGCATGTGCTGCGATACTTTGTCTACTTCCACCTGAATACCGTCAAGGCGTTGCTCGATCATGGCTTTAAGGTTTGTACCTTCGGTGGCACGGGCAGTGATAAAGTCAGTCAGGGTGGCATCAAACTCAGCTAAAATATCGGCTTGAATACCTTCCATGTCGGTTTCTTCTGCTGCGATAACACCCGGCCAGCGCAATACGTCTAACGGATTTACACCTGATGATTGGCCATGAGATTGCACCCAATCTGCTGCATCCATAACCTGACGGGCTAAGTCTTCATTTAAACTAAGTTTACCCACAGCGGCATCATTTGCTACAAAGCGTAGTGCGCACTCTACCTTGCCCCGTTGCAACTGCTTGCGAAAACGTTCGCGTAAAATGGGCTCTAAACTTTTGAATTGCTCTGGAAGACGAAAGTATGTTTCGAGAAAACGTTGGTTAACCGAGCGGATTTCCCATACGGCTGTACCCCACTGTGCTTTGAGTTCGCGACGGGCAAATGCGGTCATGCTGTAAATCATTAGGTTAATTCCTTGGTGAAAACTGATAGGTATTATACCCCTGTGACCGCCATGCGCGATAGCTAACATTTTTTCTGACGTTTTCTGTGACAGATTAGTGCGAGATTGGCGGTATTTTTGTAAGAACCCGCGCTGTCATTTGGGTATAATGCGCGCAAATTATTTAAAGGAGTTATCCATGCGCCCGAACGACAGAACTGCTAGCCAAATTCGCCCAGTTACTATTACCCGTAATTTTACTTGCCATGCAGAAGGCTCTGTACTGATTGAATTCGGCAACACAAAAGTGTTGTGTAACGCCTCTGTGACTGAGGGTGTGCCTCGTTTCATGAAAGGCCAAGGTAAAGGTTGGGTAACGGCCGAGTACAGCATGTTGCCTCGCGCAACTCATACCCGTTCAGACCGTGAAGCTGCCCGTGGAAAACAAGGCGGTCGTACGTTGGAAATTCAGCGTTTAATCGCCCGTTCATTGCGCGCCGCCCTTGATTTAAAATTGCTGGGTGAAAATACCATAGTGGTTGATTGTGATGTTATTCAGGCCGATGGTGGAACTCGTACTGCCTCTATCACCGGAGCATGTGTTGCTTTAGTTGACGCCCTAACGTGGATGCGTAGCAAAGGGATCATCAAAACCAACCCAATGAAGCACATGATCGCAGCAATTTCTGTGGGGATTTACAAAGGCAATGCCATTGCCGATTTGGAGTACACAGAAGATTCAGACGCTGAAACCGATATGAACGTGGTGATGACTGATACCGGCAAGATGATTGAAGTACAAGGCACTGCAGAGGGCGAACCGTTTAGCATCGAAGAAATGCATGAAATGTTAGAGCTGGCAAAACACGGTATTCGTGAATTGTTCGACGAACAAAAAGCTGCGCTGAACTAAAGCTGACAACAACTCAGATCTCAATATACAGGTAGATAAATGCTAGATTATCAAAAAGAGTTTATTGAATTTGCCTTGGGCCGTGGTGTGCTCAAATTCGGTGAATTCACTTTGAAATCGGGGCGTAAAAGCCCATATTTTTTCAATGCCGGTTTGTTTAATACTGGTCGCGATTTGGCTAAATTAGGCCAGTATTACGCTCAAGCCCTGCAGACGTCGAAAATTGACTACGACTTGTTGTTTGGCCCTGCATATAAAGGCATTCCTATTGCTACAACTACTGCGGTGGCATTGGCTGATAAGCACGACGTTGATAAGCCTTACTGCTTTAATCGCAAAGAAGCTAAAACCCATGGCGAAGGCGGAAATTTAGTCGGCAGTGCGTTGGTTGGCAAGGTCATGCTAGTGGACGACGTGATTACAGCGGGTACCGCCATACGTGAATCTATGGCGCTAATTGCTGCCCATGATGCAAGTTTAGCAGGCGTGTTGATTGCACTTGATCGTCAGGAAAAAGGCCAAGGCGAGCTGTCTGCGATCCAAGAAGTTGAGCGAGACTTCGCTACCAAGGTGGTGTCGATCGTTAGCTTAGCTGATTTAATTGAATACCTGCAGACACAGGTTGAGTCTCAACCTGAGTTGGCTGATCACTTAGCTAACATCAAGCAATACCGTGTTGATTATGGGATCTGAAGTGGCTACCGATGATTTTGACGCGGCCAATCATCAACTTGATGCCATCGGCCTTCGTTGTCCTGAGCCTGTGATGATGGTGCGTTTAAGTATTCGCAATATGCAACTAGGTGAGACATTAGCCATCAGTGCTGATGACCATTCTACAACGCGTGATATACCCAGCTTCTGTCGCTTTATGGGGCATACCCTACTTGCGAGCGACGTTGTGGGTAAACCCTATCGTTACTTGATCCGCAAAGAGAACAGTTAGTTAGTACTTACACCGCCTCTAATTCCCACATAAACCTTAGTGATAAACAAGCCGCTGCATTAAACAGCGGCGGCTTGTAACAGAAGACGCATCAATATGCGTTTGCTACGGTTACAATCACAATGCAGCTCCTCTGCACATACGTAGTGCTCTGCTAACAGACGTTTAAGTACATCCACACGCAATTGAATGGGTACGAACTGCTCTTGTTCACGAGTCTTTGCGGCATGATTTTGCATAATTTCACCGGATCAGAAGATTAATGAAGTGCGTGTTCTTCGTTTGTCTGGCTGTGCATAAACTTCTGATGAAACCCTGCACCTAAGGCCAAAGACTTAATACAATCGATCACGCAGCGTTGAAGCTTAGGTTGCTGATAGCTCAAGGTTAGCTCGGGCTTTAAGCGCTTTTGTGCCTGATCGTATATGGCTAAACTAAGAGATTTTTGTCCTAGCTTTTGCAGAGTGTCAGCCAATAAGACTGCGGTTGCGGTAAAGTCAACGACCTTTGAAGACGTTTGCCTATCAGCTTGAGACATCACTATTTCAGCTGTTTCGTAAGCACAACCTAAATAGGGTAAAGCTTGCTGCCAAGCACCCTGATCACGATAGTATTGACCCGTGTCCTGAGTTTCACGCAGGTGTGTATGTGCGGCTATTGGATTAGTTGCTAACCACTGACGATGATTGGGGCATAGAAAATTATGTGACATATCGATTCTCTTGTTGAAAGCGTTTGATCAAACTAACGCAAATGAGAATCATTATCAATTATTATTGTTAAATACATTAACCTTTCTTGGGCGAACTATGTTTGCCACGCAAGAAAGGTCGGTATTTCTAATTTTTAGGTACTTTTATTTTCACTCTGGCTTTTTGAATTTTAAGGTCCAGCGGTCTGTATTACCCGTTACGCTTTTAGCACCTACTTCGTATCTCAGTTCATCATCTTCTTTGTAATGTAAGTCGCTATAATCCACCAGCTCGAAACCAGCTTGTTGAATTTCATGGATCGCCATAACAGGATCAATTCTTCGACGGTTTGCGTTACTAGCCGGTTCATTGTGGCGTGCTGTGTGATCCACCACCGCATAGATACCACCGGGTTTTAGGGCAGCAAAGGCCACTTCATTCATTTTACGGCGACCTTGTTCATTAAAATTATGGTAGTTGCGAAACGTCAGCACCATATCCACATCACTTACACCGAGCGACTCAACATCAAGGGAGTAAAAACGCGCGCCCTCTTCGCGCCACAAACGTGCATCTTCAGCGGTTGTTTTGGCTTTCTCGAAACCGGGTTGATTAAATAACCTTTCAGCCACTCTACCGCTGCCGATAGCAGCGTAATATTGCCCTTCATCAGCGACAACAGGCGCCAGTATTTTGGTGTACCAGCCACCGCCTGGAATAAGCTCCACAATACGCATATCAGGCTCTAGACCAAAGAAGGATAGCGTTTCCAGGGGTTTACGGTTTTCGTCACGTTCGGTATCGCTCGTTTGACGTATGTCATTCGTCATAGCCGCTTGCACTTCTTCTTTTAAAGTTGATTCAGCAGAAAATGCAGATCCGCTAATCAATAAGCTAGTTGCTGTGAATATGGATAGCGCGCGGTTGGTCAAATTCATAGGTTGCTCCAAAGTGGTTAAGGTTAAATTCTGTGGTATGTTCAACGTATTGGCCAGCAGCATATCTATCGCGTTCGTTTGGTTGACGGGCTATGCTGCTGGCATTGTATTAAGTTGAGTTATGCTTCTGGGGCTTTGTAAATCTTGCCGTTTTTCATTACAAAGGTGACGTGCTGCATCTGCTTAATGTCGTCAAGTGGATTTCCCTCGACCGCCACTAAATCAGCGAATTTTCCGGTTTCTACAGTGCCTAAACTATCAAGTTGGTTGATCAAGCTCGCACCATGATAGGTTGCGGCGCGAATAGCCTCGATGGGTTTCATACCCGCTTCAACCATAAGAACAAACTCTAAACCATTATCACCATGTGCTGACACACCTGAATCAGTACCAAAGGCAATTTTTACCCCAGCTTCATGAGCCTTAGATAAAGTTTGTAGGATAAGTGGGCCGATGGTGGCGGCTTTTGGTCTGACAAGTTCAGGAAAGAAACCATCAATTTTGGCTTTTTCAGCTACCCAATTTCCGGCCATGACAGTGGGAACATAGTAGGTCTTGTGCTTTTTCATCAGCTTAAAGGTTTCTTTGTCCATGTAGGTGCCATGTTCAATAGAGGTCACGCCAGCTTTTATTGCGCGCTCCATGCCTTCTTTGCCGTGAGCATGAACGGCGATCGTCATACCATAGTCTTTGGCGGTATCTACAATGGCTTGTAACTCATCGTTCATAAACTGTGGATTTTGGCCACTCTTAGCGACTGATAACACGCCCCCTGTGGCGGTAATTTTTATCAAATCGGCCCCATCTTTGTAGCGCTGACGTACCGCTTTACGGGCTTGTGCTACACCGTTTATGACACCCTCATTTGGACCCGGATCACCCTGAATTTTCTTCGCAGTGCCGTTAGAGGGATCAGCGTGCCCCCCCGTAGTCGCAATAGATTTAGCTGCGGTAAAAATGCGAGGGCCCTCTACTATTCCTTTGTTGATGGCGTTGCGTAGGGCTACGGACTCATTGTAGCCATCTCCTAAATTACGGATCGTGGTAAAACCTGCAAGTAGTGTGCGTTTTGCGTATTGCACCCCTTTAATTGCATAGTCTGCCTCGTTAAGCGTAAAACGTTCCATATAGCTGGCTGGGCCGTTGTGTTGAGACGTAACATGGGTGTGCATGTCCATCAGGCCTGGCATTAAGGTATGAGTTTTGAGGTCGAGTACCTCGTCTTGTTCGCCACCGGCAATATAACCTTGAAGAATTTCGCTGATTTTATCGCCCTCAACAACCACGGTTACTTCACTCATGACCTTGTCTGAGTCTGCCGGAATGAGCTTACCGGCTTGAATATAAGTGGCTGCAACTGCTTGGGTGCATATCAGTGAAGCGATTAAGGCAGCGCTGGTAATCGAAACTCGCATAGTATTGTTCTCGTTTTAGCTAGTGAGCATTCAGATTAGGGGAATTAGCTCAGCAGGTCAAAACGATACCGCGCACTAAATGTTAACGAAATGTATCATCAGTAAAGCATTCACAACACAATGATTTTTATCGACAAAAGTTAACTGGAAGGGATGAAAAATCTAGGATGACTATAACTTACCTAAACAAAAGCGGTAGTCGCCGCTGTTGATATACACAGCGTCACCTTCTTGTTCGGCTTGCTCTATCAGTTGGTAGTAAACATTTTGATGCAGTCGCGCCCACAAATTTCGCCTTACATTGATATATGGCAAGGCGAGGTTATTTTGGCTGTCGTTTTTTAACTCCACCGGGTTTTCTGCACTAACAATAATTTGTTCTTCAGTTTGAGTGGTAAACACCAGCAAATCATCTTGCTGCTCCCATTGAGTAATGACATAGGGCACGTCTTCTACGGTGATGCCAAGTTTTTCCACTGGCGTCACCAAGAAATATGCTTCACCTTCTTTTTTTAACACGCTAGCAAATAACTTTACTAAGGCTTTTCGGCCAATTGGCGTGCCCATATAGAACCAGCTGCCATCATGTTTAATGACAAGCTCCATGTCGCCGCAAAAGTCTGGATTCCACTTATCTACAGGGGGCAGCTTGCCTTGTTGGTCGCCAAGCTGCTTTTGTAGTGTTGCTAAGTCCATATTGCTCTCGGTTACTCTTGATCAGCGGCGATAGCCGTTCTGAGTTCACGTAATTTCGCTTTAATACGACGCATGTTCTCAGGACCTGTACGCAGCAATTGTTTTTGCGGTGCGGCTAAAGCCTCTAAGCGTTGATCTTTGAACTTAAACATTACGCTGTCAGTGTAAACTTCTACAGGCATGGGGACTTCAGGCGTATCTAGTAACAAGTCTATGGCTTCGATCAAGGTTTCGTCGAAATCTTGTCCTGGGCTGCTTATTTCGGCAAAAATCTCATTGATTGCGGGTTTATATTCCTGATAAAGCTGTTCTAAAGATTCAGGATCGAGCGACTCTAAAACATCAACGTAAGGGGTGTAACGTTTGTAGCTGGCAGGATCTATCCACTCTTTATCGGCTTGCTGAAAGGTACGAAACGTTTGGTCAGGTTTCGCTAGCACTTGATGGTTAGCAGGTAATTCTTCATCAGCTAAGTTGTTGGTAGTGATCACAAAGCGTTGCAATAAATCGTCATTGACCAACAAGCGAGCAAGCTCACCGTAATCTGACAACTTAAGCAATTCTGTCTTGACCGCACCGTCACTGGTATCTACTGGCTCTGGTTCAGGAATGGGTTCTGGCTCAACTTCGGGCTCAGGCATTACCTCTGGTTCTTCTTCCATAGGTTCTTCTTCAGGCATAGGCAGTGGCTCAACCTCAGGAATGGTTGTCACTGGCACATCCACCGGCGGAACTGGCTCTATGGGTTTATCAGCAGGCCAAAAAAGTACCGCGCCAATGATCACGATTAGCACAACAGCTATCGCTACATACGGCACTAGTGATTTACTTTTAACGTCTTCTTCACTCATAAAAACTCCTTTAGAGGCATTAACATGGTCCGAAACTGTGAATGTACCTGTTTACTACTTTGTTGAGAGTACTTCGCTTTCTACTCGCTAACTTATAGTGTTGTGATAAAAGATCAATCTATCAAGGGCATATATCTCAAATCATTGCATTTAATATGACAGAAGGCACCGACCAAAATTCAATTTTTATATTAGGTTCACGCGCTAATAAATAGTAACTTTGTTAATAAAATGTTGCTAACAAGCGTTGAACGTCTTAATTTAGAGGAGTAATAGTCGAGAAATGTTTGTTTAAGGCAACACTGAAATGAGCTACATAATTTACGCAATACCGTTTTTCTTTTTGTTAATCGCATTAGAGCTATTAGCTGAGTACGTTAGAAAAACTGACTACTATCGTACTAATGACGCGATTAACAGCTTAACTGCGGGGGTGCTAAGCCGTATGTTTGGCATTCTAAAAGCGCTGGTGCCTTTCACGCTATACATCATGCTGTACGACAATTATGCCCTATTTAGTTTGGGGGATAGCATTTGGCTGGGTCTGCTGGCATTTGTACTCTATGACTTTTGTTACTACTGGAACCACAGGTTTGGGCATGAGATGAGTATTTTATGGGCAGCCCATGTGGTGCATCACTCAAGTGAAGAATACAATTTAACCACTGCTCTGCGACAAACAAGTGGCAGCTTTTTAAGTTGGATATTCTATCTTCCATTAGCTTTTCTCGGTGTAGACCCTTTACTGCTGCTCAGTGTAGGTTCGCTTAACCTAATCTATCAGTTTTGGGTTCATACTCGCCACATCGGTCGGTTGGGTTGGTTGGAGTGGGTATTTGTCACCCCCTCTAACCACAGAGCACACCATGCACAAAATCAAATTTACATTGACCGAAATTACGGTGGTGTTTTTATTATTTGGGATCGCCTGTTTGGCTCATTTCAGGATGAACTAGATGCCGAGCCACCGATTTATGGCATTCGTAAAGCATTACATAGTTGGAACCCGATTTACGCCAATACCCATGTATATCAACAGTTGATTAAAGACAGTTGGCGCACCAAGGCATGGTCTGACAAATTCAAGGTCTGGTTTGGTAAAACAGGCTGGCGCCCAGCAGACATGGAGCGAGACTACCCTTTAGGGCGAGTGGATCTAACCCGTTTTGAGAAGTTTGATATACCTCTTTCAACGCTGCGCAAAGTGTATGGGTTAATCCAGCACGGACTCACCACCTTTATTGGTTTAGTTTTTTTACTCAACATCACGCAGTTGGCTGTGTTACAGCAAATACTGGTCATTGCATGGGTGGTTTATGCCAGCGTTGCAGTGGGCGAGATATTATCCTTAAAACTCCTAGGCTGGTGGCTAGAGATAGTGAAGTACCTTTTCGTGTTCGCTGCTGTCATGACGCAACCTGTACCCATGTGGCTGAATCTGACATTGGTAGCTTTTGCGCTGGTTAGTGCAATGATGTGGCCGAGTTTGAGGAAAGAACACGTCCGCCACGCAAAGCCCGAGAAAAATGAGGAAAATATAGCAATTACCAGCTGATCCACGCATAAAACTTGTCAGTAAACATAGGCACGGTGGGAATTTACCTACCTAAGTAAGTCATTAACGTGGAATGATATAACTATGTTTACCTACGAGTTGCAGAGCGTTACAACACAAAAACCTGATATAGAAGTGGTGACAGTTGAGTCGCATGAAATGAGTCTGTACATACTGAGATTGACCATAGCGGGTCGACAAGGTGTGGTCTTTGACAAGCAGACCAAAAGACCTGCCGTATTTAGAAGTACCGAACATATTCGTGAGGTTTTAAGTGAATGTAACGTTGCTTATGCAGAGCTAATTCACTTGTCACCTTATGACGAGATGATTGGCAACGGCAAGTCAGAGCGCGCTATGGTGTTGCCGCTTTTTATCTCGCCAATTGAATAACAATTTTCACTGGGCCTAGCGATTCTCAATCGTATTATGCACGAACAAATAGGCGTAATAGCAGCATAAGGCGACGACAATGCCTATACCAAGAATTGAGCCCCACGCGACGGGATCTGTCAGTATTAAAGCCATCATAATTGGTTTCCTCTGAGTTAGTTTTCGCTTTTAAGGTTAGCGAAAACCTCTGAGGGCAATTTGATCTGGATCAATTAAGCTGTGAGAATCGGTCTTTATTAACTTCATATAATTTCAGTTAGGTTTTACTCACTTTTTGCTTCAATAATTTTAAGCCAGTGGGTCCAAATATTCAGTTGGGCTAATGTCAGTTTAATGCACACCAACAAAGGTACGGCTAAAAGCACCCCAACCGCACCCCATAACCAGCCCCACACGAGCAACCAAAGCACAACGATTAAAGGGTTAAGCTGCATATTGCGACCAAGTACGGTAGGAGTAATAAATTGAGACTCAATCAGATTTAACACAAAG
>Ga0207887_1000138_pt1 | contig 14581 bp, 16 predicted proteins | sample LinPmetageLP38_FD_184051 | JGI IMG/M metagenome (GOLD analysis project Ga0207887, IMG submission 184051) | Marine viral communities from the Pacific Ocean - LP-38 (SPAdes) | ecosystem: Environmental > Aquatic > Marine > Oceanic | place: Pacific Ocean | collected 2010-06-15 | reverse complement strand
TAGATATAGGAGATAATTCATGGATAACAACCAATCTCAAGATATAGAGAACCTCGCTGGCCTACTGCCAGAGGACTTAACAGAACATGCAGTGGATGAAATTGCACAGTTAGTTGATTCCGTAATAACAGAGCGTGTCAATAATGAAGTTGACGGTCTTATTACTAAAGTAAACGCTTTCCTAAGAATGAAGGTGGACGAAATTAAAGATTATGCGCTTCAAGAGCTACAACAGGATGAAGAGTTTGTTCGTAATGGACAAGTTTATGAAAACATGAAGGTAATGATGTCGATGGAGTTAAATGATAACGACAGAGACCATGCAATTACCGATCTTGTAAATGTAAATGAATCGTCTCAAGAAGATATTTCAATTCTTACCAAGGAAGTAGAAAAGCTAATGGAAGAAAACGACAAAGTTATTTCTATTGCCCAAGCACTTACTGATAAGGTTGAAATTCTTGAGAATCAAAAACATGAACTCAAAGAGGAGGCAGAGAATCTCGTTGAATCTCAGCAATTACCTTTTGAGTCGTCTGAGAAGGCTGTAATGGTTTCCCGATCTGAGGATGGTTCCGTTGCTGCTGTTAACGAAGAAGTTCGCAATATAAATGAATTTCTTACGCCTGAAGTAATGCGCTTTATGCCCATTGCGGAATAATACCTTTTGGAGTTTATAAATGATTTCTAATTATGATCCAACCGTCGAGAGCAAATGGGCTCCCGTACTTGAGGGTATTGGCGACGAGTATAAGCGGAAAGTCTGCGCTGTTCTTCTGGAAAACCAAGCCAAGTCTATCGTAAGTGAGCGAGTGGACGAGGTTGTGGGCACTGATGCGCCAACTACAGTTGGCAAATTGGGCACCTTCCAGAAGTTCGCATTCCCCCTAGTTCGTCGTGTATACCCAACCCTCCTGGCTAACAACCTTGTCGGTGTTCAGCCTATGCAGGGTCCAGTGTCCCAGATTTTCTATCTAGGTCATGATCGTGTTAAGGGTGGTTCGACTGCACAGACCGTGTTTAGTCGTTACAACCTGACCTATGCTAACCTGACCGCTAGTGCTATTGATACTGGTCAAGGCCAGCAAGACAAGGGTGGCGGCTATTCGCCCGGTGGTGGCGTAGCCCGTCAAGGATTTGATCAGTTTAGTGCTGCGGATCTTGCGTATGATAAGCTTGGTCTGGACAATTCGTATGGTACTTGCGCTGTCGGCTCGTCAGGACCTCCTGGTCAGCCAAGTTCTACGATGGGTGGTCAGATTGCTTCATTCCCAATTGCTGAGACCATTATTGGTTACTCGGTAAGTGCTGGTGAAGCTCTTACAAGCACTGGTATTCCAGAGCTTAACATGCACATTGATCAACAGCCCGTAGTTGCTCGCACTCGTAAGATGCGTGCCCTATGGACCTTAGAAGCTGCTCAGGATCTTCGTGCGTACCACAACCTAGATCTAGAAGGTGAGCTTACTAGTCTCCTTTCCAAGGAAATTGCCCTGGAAATTGACCGTGAGATTATCGAAGACCTCCGTATGATCGCTTACGATCCTAACGGTGTTACGGGTTGGAATGCAGGTACCCTAACGGGATTCAATAACACCAACAACTTTGGTGATTCTCAGGCAGGTATTGGCCCAGCGGCTAACTCGACCTCTTTCGACTCTGGTCAGTCCGTGGGAGGCTTTGGTACGCAGAACTTCACGCCTTCTGCATTCCTGTATGATTTTGCTAACGCAAACGCAGGAGTTGGGACTGGTCCTGATGCGGGTACTAACTCCAACGTGTGGCTTGTTGATCTCTCCAGAACTGATAATCAGTTCGGTGCGGCACCGCAGCACGTTGGTCAGGTCTACTCCAACCTGCTTGCGATAATTAACTTCGCTTCGCAGGACATTTACCGTACCACATTCCGTGGTCCTGGTAACTGGCTCGTGACTTCTCCTCTAATTGGTTCTATGCTGGAATCAGCATCTAAGCTTGAGGGTGGTATCACTCAAACAGATGGTCCTACTAACTTTGGCAGAAATGCTATCTCTTACAAGGGTAAGTTTATGGGACGCTACGATCTGTGGATTGATCCTATGTACCCAGAGGACGAGATCATGATTGGTTATAAGGGTGATAATGCTATGGATTCGGGCTACGTATATGCCCCATACATTCCACTCCAGGCGATGCCAACCATCACTGATCCAAACGACTTCCAGCCAAGGAAGGGTATCCTGACACGCTACGGTAAGGCAGCAGTTGGTCCTTACTACAGATTCTATCGAATCATCCGTGTGGTCGGGGCAGGTGCTAATTACCTGTTCAACCCATTCGGCAGGGGTGGCGGAACCAGTACCCTGAACTCTGCTGACTAAGTTTAGTTTAGTCTAAAATTTAGGAGAACCTGAGATTTTTCTTGGGTTCTCCTTATTTTTTAGGTATATATTTTAGAGGTTATTTATGGCACAAGCTAGTCCGCCCATTGCACGCCCTTTTTTAGCTACTTTCGGTAATACTTTTGTAGACTCTGTTGGTAGACATATTGATCAAGGGGTTTTACAAACTAGTATTGATAGAGCTAAACTTAATACTGGAACTGAGAGTTCCACTGAAGAGTTTTCTCTTTTTGAGACGACTATAAGAGACTATGTTTTAGCCCAATTAGGTCATCCTGTGGTGAGAGTAGAACTGTCTCCTTATCAGATTAGAACTTGTATTGATGACGGTATTAGTAAGATGAACTATCATGCTCCCCTTTGGACAAAACAAATAGCGGTGTTTGATGCTTCAGCGGGAATTAATATTTATGAACTTCCCAAGTATATGATTGATAACTTGGAGTATGTAGTCTATAAGAAAACTCTCCTCTCTATTCAGTCGCAAGCAGGAACTTTAGAGTTTGACTTTTTCATTAAGTACTTCCAAGATAACTTTTTATTCCAAAATTTTGGGATTGCAGACTTCTATCTCCTTCAGCAAAATTTAGAGATGACCAGAAAGATACTTAGTCAGGAGGGATCTTTCAATGTGGTAGATGGAAAGTATCTTTGGATTTCTCCTACCCCTGTGGTAACTCCCCAACAGGTGATAGTGGAATACCGAGCTTTAAATTCTGATAGTATACATCCTGCGTATAGGAATTGGATTCAAAAGTATTCTTTAGCTTGTGCTAAAGGGGTATTGGGTCAAATAAGAGGTAAGTATGCCGTACTTCCTTCTCCTGGAGGTGGATCTCAATTAAATGGAGACGCTCTTCTCTCTCAAAGTAGAGAAGAAAAACAAGCTCTCATGGAAGAATTGATCTTTGAGATTGAGGGACCGCCTGCCTTCACAGCATACTAATGAGTGATAAACTATTTAAAGTTGGTATAGAAATGCCCCCTCTTCCTACATTAGAAGGGGCGACAGAGCTTAGCTTATTTGATCCACAAAATCCTGATCTAAATTTATTGAATTTGGTGGATGAAGAACAAATAAGATTATCTGGTTCTAAAATTCTGTATTATAAATATTTTCAGAGCCAAGGGACAGTTGATCATGTGTATATGGAAGAGAGAGAAAAAGTATTACACTCTGAGCCTGTTACTGTGTTTGGTCATTATAATCCTACCGCTATAGAAGAAAATCTTACACAGTTTGGGATAGAATTAACCAACGATCAGATGTTTATATTTAATAAGAGTAGCATTGAAACTTCTTTAGGGCGTAGTCCTATTCCCTACGACATAGTAAAACCCCAATTTCAAAATATTAAGTATGAGATTTTTGAAGTTCAGGAAGAGAGCTTTGAAATTTATGGAGTTTTCCACTTGGTATGCGCTGCTAGAATACTGCGCGATTCTCACGAAGTTGTTGAAGAACCTCTGACGAAAATCTCCGACCCCGTATCAGTAAGAGAGGTAGATCCCAGAATAGCGGAGTCCCCAGTTGCGGATAGACAAGACTTAACTAACCCTTACGGAGATAGATCATGAGTTACGACGCTCAAAGTTGGGCAAAAAGATTGATAGCTAATAGATTAGATGCTCATCAACTTATTTCGCAGACTTATAAGGAAACTTTGCGATTTATGCTGGGGACTTTCGGCTCGCTTAAAACTGTTAACCCGGAAGGGGCGGTTGTTGGGGTCACTTGTATAAATGCTACTGCTGAGAGAGCGGTTGCTAAACTCTATCAAGAAAATAACATTATATTACCTATTATAACTGTTGCTCAAAATAATTCATTAGATGATGATCCTCGCAGAAGAACCAAAGATCTTTTGCTTAATGAAACCTACTGGGACGACACGAGGAAAAGAGCTTTTAGGGTTATCAGTCTAGCTCCCAAAGCAACAAATATTACTTACGATATAAATTTGTGGACTAAATACAGTGAAGATATGGATCAGTTAGTGGAACAGATGAGGTTAATATTTTCTCCAAATTTAAATATCATAACAAAGTATTCAAATTCTACAGCGGCTTTTATAACTAATGAATCTAATGATTCAGTGATGGTGGTAGGGGATAGGGAAGATAGAGTACTTCGTAGAAAATTTGAGATTCAGGTGGAGGGGTATATTCCTTACCCTAAGTATTTAATAACTTCTACAGGGGAAATTACTGAGTTTAATACAGAGCTTGCGCTTGTAACAGATCCAGACGTGTCAGTGAATGATTCCTCTATTGATACTAGTTCAATAAATGTTGAAGAAACTGAATCTTATACAAAAATAAATTGATACAGGTATTAATTAGTACCTAAATATAATAGGAGAGGTTCTATGAGTTTAGAAAAAACTATTAAAGTAACACCCCCAAGGGGACGTGTACCAAAGAAAATCGTTGTTAAAAAAGTAGCTCCTGCTCCTGTATCTACAAAAGTTGTGCAAAATGTTAGTCTTCAAACATGGGCTATCCCAACAGGGACAAAAAGAGATCTAGTGTGGCTTTCCCCAGGAGCCTCAGTTACCGTTCCAGTTGCTGCCATAACCGAAAGATTAATAAACTTGCGTAAAAGAAAATTAATAAGTATTCGTTAGGGAGAACCTTAGATGGCTAAATATTTAAGTCCGGGAAATTATTTTGTTGAAGTTGATATATCTGATTACCCTGCTGGCATTAATTCGTCTGTAGTTGGTATTATTGGATTTGCTTCTAAAGGTCCTATCGCTGGGAAGAGCGGGGACAAGGCTACTTTAATTACCAGTCAGCAAAATCTGATTAACACCTTTGGACAACCTTCTGAGGGGATAGCTGGTCAAGGGCTAGAGGGGGCTTTAGAAATTCTACAGGCTACCAATAGTACCTATTTTATTCGTTGTGCCGCCACGTCTGCTGCTGAAGCTTCAGCAGCCGTTCCTCTGGGCATGTGTCCTGGTCTAGCTGTTAGCACTACGCCTTACAGCGAGGCTGCTGTTGGGGGATATATCGGTACTAATGACACTGGGAACTATAACTATAAATTTACCGTTACAACGTATGATAATGCAAGATCCTTAGTCCTCAATGCAAAAGAATATAATGTTCCTTCTGGTACTCTTACTAAGACTAATGCGGCGGGAGGAGAATCTATTGATGCTCTCCGAAAGGTTATAGGTGGGGCTTTAGATGCTGATAGAGTGGGAGTATTTGGAACTGATACCGCTACTTCCGCCTTTATGGTTAACCCCATTGCCGGATCTAGTACTACTATGACAGTTACCATGGAGAAAACTGATGATGGAACTACATTTACTGGGGTTTCTGGGCTTCAGCCTTTAGACTTGGTGGGGAATAGGTCCGACCGTAGAGCAGCCTATGCGACATCAAGTGTTACCGTATCTGGTGGTACATTTACCGATCTATACTATTGGGTTAGATCTCTCTACACTGGGGCAGGATATAATGAAGGAACCACCGCAGCAGGGGTTACCTCAGGTACTTCGGTTGAAATAGATGTCAATGGAAATGCCAATGTAATTGTTCAGGTTAACACAGAGGGCACAGCGGCGGAGACTTTTAAAGGAGGTGCTACTTCTTCTGTATTCCTAGAAACGGCTATAGGCAAAACTAATGCAGATGCTACGTCGCAAGAAATAGTAGGATTCTTTACTTCGGCCCAAGGAAATGCTCCAGTAACAAGTGTGACTTCTATAAATAATTTCTATAATGTAGCTAATGGGCTTGGTGGATTCCCTGTGAATTCTTTTGCTATTACTGCTGGCTCAGGGGCGGCGGTTACCAATGGTGACCCTCGATTTATTAAGCCTGTTCAGGGAACTTATTCTCTGGCTGCTGGAGATAATGGTATTCCAACTGAGACGGCTGCTAAGGAGACGGCTCTTATTGGACAAGTAGAATCAGACGGTGGGAGAAGTGGAATAGAAGCTCTTGATGATGAGGGAGCACCCGTTAAAATTGCTCTTGTCCCTAATTTCTCAGAGCTAGATGGAGTTCAAAATGCTCTTATCACTAAAGCTGAAAGTATGCAAAGTTTTATAGCTTTGGTTTCTCCTCCTTATGCAGTAGGAACTGTTGCCAATGCCATAGATTGGAGTAATGGGAAGAACACAGATAGAACAGCAGCTATTAATAGTTCTTACGCTGCTATTTATTGGCCTTGGGTGAAAACCTTTAGCACTTTTGATGGCAAGGACAGATGGTATGCTCCTGAAATCTTTGCTGCCCGCCAGATGGCGGTAACTGATAATGTTGCTAGACCTTGGTTTGCACCTGCCGGTCTTCAAAGAGGTCGCCTAACCAAACCTGTAGATGTAGAGGTGGTTCTTAACCAAGGTGATAGAGATTCACTATATAGTGGTGGAAACGTTATTAATCCAATTACTAAGTTTTCTCAAGATGGCATAGTTATCTTTGGGCAAAGAACAGCTTTGAGAACTAACAAATCTACTAATAGAATTAATATTCGTAGATTAATGATAGATCTTAGAGACACTATTTTGGCCTCTACCAGACAGTTCGCTTTCGAGCCTAACGATAGATTTACATGGGATCAGGTAGTAAATGTTGTAGCCCCTCTTCTTGATGAGATAAGAAGGGAGCGAGGGGTAACAGAGTTTAAAGTAATCTGTGATGAGACTACTAATACCCCAATAAGGGTAGATAGAAATGAGTTATGGTGTAAGGTATTGCTGAAGCCCACCAAGACAGCAGAAATTATAGTGGTTGAGGTTAACCTAACTAACCAGTCAGCACAGATAGGAAATTAAGGAGTAATTAAATGGCAGATCGCCCATATTTTATAAGCAGTGATTTAAATAGAACTATTGAAAGGGATGGTCAGGGGTTGCCTACTATCTCAGAGGGACTTAACTCAGTAAGAACTTATTCTTTTGAGTGTCACTTTGAGCTTCCCAATGGGGTTAGAGAAGGGGGTGGTGATAACTTCCTCACGCTTGCGGCTAAACAGGTGTCCGAAACTGGGATAACGGTGGAAGACATTGAAGTTCATCGTGTAAACGATAGAGTTTTCTACCCAGGCAAGCCTACTCCTGAAGAACTTACTGTAACGTTTGATAACCTGTACCAAAAGAAAGTATCTAACACTTTATGGAGTTGGTTCCAATCTATCTATAACCCAATGACTGGGGAATTGTTAGAAAATGTAACTACTTCTTTGGGTACGGAGCCTAGAGGAGATTTTAAGGCTAGAGAACTAAAGATTTACCATTTAGATCCTCATGGCAAGCCACTAATGACCACTAAACTATTTGGTGTGTATCCAAAATCGTGGAAGACCGCTGAATTTAACTATGCAAATAATGATTTCCATACTGTTCAGATGGCTTTCCGTTACGATTTCATTGATCATGGGACAAGCCAAGCAAACAGAGCACTCTAAAGAGAACTATAATATAGTACGCTAAAGCCCAGCCTGGACTAACTCTGGGTTGGGCTTTTTTTGAGACGTTTTTATGAATTATTATAATGAACTTTTAAATAGTTATTCTAAGCTAAAGAAAAGATCTTTGGTATTGAGTGTTGATGAGCGTATATCTGCGGAGGCGATAGCAGCCCTCCCTGCCGCTCCTACTCAGTTAGCCGCAGGCCAGATAACGGTCGCCCCAGGGCAATATAGACAACCTAATAATGCAGAGAGTTCGCCAGGAAGAATAAAAACGGTAACCTTTTCTCAAACTGCGGCAAATCCTCCTACTATATATGCTGATTTTGGAACAGGTAAAAGAAGTTTAAGTTCCCCTGAAGTAGGTGGGGAAAATGTTAAACTGTACAATCAGTGGGCGTCTGAGGTAGGAACTACAGATGGGAAAGAGGACGAAAAGAATACAGAGAAGGATCAGAAAGCGCAAGAAGCGCAACAACAGGCAGAGGAACAGGCTCGTGATGCCCAAATAGAGCAGAATAAAGCGGCAATAGATCCTTACTTTCAAGCGTTGGGTTCCCAAGCTACGCCCGAGGAAACTCCAGACGAAGCTACCGCCGAGCCTGATCTTAATTTCTTTTATTATATGAAATCGGATAAAGCTGTAGATGGGATCAATATCCAGACGGAGTGGCTTGACGCTCTCACAGATTTTAAAGAAAAATTAATTCAAGATATAACTATCCCTTTGCCTAGAAAATTAGAGTCTCTAGATAACCTTAAAGAATATATGAGAATAGCTACGTCTATAAAACAGAATTATTGGGAAGAAAATGCGGTTACGGCAGGGATAGCTGGAGATATCAGAACCCTCAAAGAGGCAGTAGGCCAAACGGGGAGAGGAGAATTAGCTCTTCTTTTGCCTACACCTGGGGATGGACTTTTAGAGTCTGAAATTTTGTTATTTGGTCATAAAGCTAAAAGAGCCCTAAAAGGGTTGAAATCTCTTAAGGGTACTTTTACAAGAGCCATAAACAAATATAATGAAATATCTGATAGCGAAAAAATTGAAAAGACTTGGGTCACTGTGCAGGTACAGAGAGGTGGAACGCCTGGAGACGATAATGTTACGAGGGGTGAAGTTGATGAGGCTTTAATGGGGGCGGCGGGTAGTCTTCATTCTTTAGCTATGGGGAAATTAGCGGGAGGGGTGAGCCCCGAGAGACACGAGTTTTTGGTGGGAAAAATAAGAGATGATGTTAGCGAAATCATGAAAGGGGAAACTTTAGAGAAAATAGCCGGGTATTTAAGTTTAGGGCTTGAAAATAACAGCGGCGAAGGAGTATCTACGTTACTCTCTGAGACGGCAGGAGAGTTTACTCAGGCTATTAAAGACAGGCTTAGGGTGATGTTTGGAGAGGACTTTGATTCTGATGGGTTTGTAGATGAGCTAGCGCAGGATGTTAAGAGATCTATAGCTTTAGTGCTGGCATTTAGATCTCAAACTATAAAAAATGTATTAGGGGATATGCAACCAGAAGCGTCTGTAGTTATGGGTAAAAGGGGAGAAGGAAAAACAGGAAGAAAGGTAGATAATGGATTTTTCTTCAGACCTGATCAACAGGAGGCATTAGCTGATCACCTTAGCTGGCAATTAAGAGATCCGAATACAGGCCAACCTAGAAAAAAGGGTCCTAAAGCTTATACGGAAACTGAAACAATAGCTAGTTTTATTAAAAAGGGACTTCTTAAGGAAGATGGTAGTGATCTCCCTCCTGAATATAAAGACCCGCAAACAGGTGAAATAAAAGATTCAAATCAAGAGCTTACTTTGTTGAGACTGTCACTTAAAACACATAATAATCATAACAGTGATAGTTCTCAGGGATCATGCAGGGCATCCGCTTCCGTCCCTCGTAATAAAGAACCGTTAAAAGGTATAAAAAAAGACGCAGATACTGCTATAAGAAAAAATATCTCGGACTCGGCGGCGGAACACTTAAGAGATTTTAATGATACCATGCGTAAAATTTTATGGAAAAAGAGCGGTGGTAAAAATGCTCTTGATTCAGAGGAACAAAATAAAAGGTACTGGGGTGAGGTTAAGAAACAGACGGAAAGCTTCGACGACGACAAAGAAAGAGAAGATTTTGGAAAAGCTTTAGCTATTAATTTATTTATGATTGGTGGTGGTTCGCGTGCTCCTCAATTAAATGTAGTTAGTTATACAGCAGAAGCTGATTATACTGTACAAGATGACCATGGGTTCAGAAATACTTTCCTTGCTAACATTAAATCAGGAACGTGGACCGTACATGCTCCGCAGTCAGGGGCTGATTCAAGTTTAATTAATATTAAAGACCCCCAAAGTGGTCGAGTTATGGTAAAGATTAAAGGTAGAGGGAAAAGGAATGATATCTGGAAAACATCGTCATACCAGAAGAAGTTACTTGAAAAGCAAAATCATTTATTTATAGGACCACAGCAATCAAACCCACCAGCACGAGAAGATAATTCTACTATGTTTAGAGAATTCTTGGAAGGCCAAGCTAAACTACTTCAAAAGCTGCTGGTCAATGAATAAACCAGTCTTGAACATTCCACTTACTTAGAGCTTCTTCAAAACGAACCATTTTATAATCCCCAAACTTGACGTAATCTGTTGGCCCTTCCATATTTTGTGTACTATAGAAGTATTTATTCCCTCTGATGATGGCTAGTATAGGCTGTCTATCCTGTTGGAACAGGAGCATTGGTTCTTTTTTACATTTTTGAGCGTCTTTCTCGCATTGGGTTATAAATTTCCAAAGCTGGCTACTATAATCTAATAGATTATTAAGTTTTACATTACTATATCCTTTTTTACATTCGATACAAAACATAAAGTTTTTGGGGGCAATTAAATCCCCATAAATTTGTAGGTGCTCTGGCAAAGAGTGCGACGTGGCAAAAGCACCACTGCCAGGGGTTCTTGAAAATTCTTTAGTTGCGAACCTATCATTAAACATACCCGAGATTTTACGCTCGAACCTGGAGCCTTTGGCTTTGCTGTTGGTGCGCTTCTTCTCGTCTTTTTGTAATTTTGTTAGATCATAATCATCATTCATTTTAATCTCCGAACTATTATAGATTATGAACGATAAAGTTTCTTACACGCCACATATGGAAGAATGGAAAGTAACTCTAAAGGAAAGGACTAGAAATCGCATGAAAATTCAAGTTAAGTTGTCAGCCCAGGAGGCAGAAGCAGTTAGGAACTTCTTAGAAGCCGCGAAGCCTCCAGAGGTATCCAACGATACTTTTTTTAAGGCTCTCTTTATGAAAGGCTGGGAACAGTACCATAAAGAAATTGAGGAAAAGTATGTTGAGCACATTGAAAAGAATAAGGAAGACTATGAAGCTAGTGGATTTACCTTTGATGAAGAAGGTAAGTTAACTGGCTATGGGACTGGGGAAGAGGTAGAAGGTGAAGGTTCTGTTGAAGTAGTAGAAGAATGATTAATCACGTTAAAACAGAAAACTCCTTCAACAAGTTGTTGCGGCATGGGATAAAAAGTGCTGAAGACGTGTCCTTCCTTTTCACTTCTCCTTACGATGTCGCGTCTCGGAATCTTGTGAAAGAAATTAGAGAAGGAAACCACAAGTTAAGAAACCCTTTGCATGTAGTAAATAGTTTTGAAACCCCCCACGCTTTTGTGGCGTGTAAAACTACTCAGGTTCCTTGCCTCGTAGATGTAAAAAATAGGAAAAAGAATGTAGAATACTACCTCCCATTTATCTATGAGAAGTTGGGGGTTTCCCTCCCGTGATGTCCTCGATATACTTTTCTACCCGTTCTCTATACTTCTTGTTTTTAGTGTAGATTAGTTTCAGGTTGTTTATTATTACCGTGGTGAAGTAGTTGAAGGCGCTCCCCCGGTCGCCTCTAAAGTTTTTGAGCGTTTTAATTATCAGAAAAAAACAGTCCTGCTTGGCATCATCCTTGTCTACGGAGAATTTAAAGCCTTCAATGATGTTAGAAATGAGTAGGTCAAATAATTTTATTAATTCATCTTCGTGAGTTTTTGGGTCCTCCTTGTATAATAAAATAAGCTGCTCGAATCTTTTGTTGTCTATATAATTCTTTTTTCCCATAGTATATTATAGATCATGGATGAACTACGAAATTTGTTCTCTGAATCAGAGTACCCCCAGTGTGAGGGATGTTCCATTCTTGGGCAATCCAAACCTTTCCATTGTGAATTAGACCATGAAAAGAAGACGAGAACTTACGACATTCTTTTCCTGTCTGATTCCTTTGCCCATGTGTATGGGGAGGCTTATCCGTTTGGCCCTAAAGAACGCGGGTTAATTCACGACGAGATACTCCCCGACTCAGTAAAGGGAGATACTACTTATTCTGCTGCTGTGAAATGCCCCCGAGTTAGAGACGCAGACATGTCTCCTGCTAACCTAAACATTTGCCGCGAGCATTTATACCAGACCCTACTTACAGTTCGTCCAAAGCTGGTATTTGCTTGCGGAAATTTAGCTATGAAGATGCTAATCAAGAAGAGTGGCATCATGGGAAAGAGGGGGACCCCTTATCCCTTTGAGTATGAAGATGTTAAATGCACGGTAGTTCCTCTCTACCATCCTTACTCTGTGCTGGCTGAACCCAGACACAGGTATCTATTTGAACTGGATATTAAGAATGCGATTGCCCGTGTGATTGAGGGGAGATCTAAGAGTAACTTTGATTATGAGGTGATAGATACTAATGAGAAGTTTAAATCTTTAAAGCATCTGTACCATACCCTTACTCCAGTTGCCTGTGACATTGAGACTACGGGATTTAATTTCCTCACAGATAAGATCCAGACGATTGCTTTCTCACACGAGTCTGGAACCTATGTGATTCCCTGGGAACATAAAGATACTCCTGAAGAATTGGATAGTGAAGTAACAACGGGTGTGGTCGATAAGATTCTCACCAATCCTGCCAACATAAAGATATTTCAAAACGCTAAGTTTGACCTCAAATTCCTGCATACTAAGGGTATCCAAGCTGTGAATGTGTGGGATACCAAGGTTATGCAACATCTGGTAAACGAAAACGCACCCAAGTCTCTTAATGATTTGGTCAACATGTATTTCCCCGAAGAACTGGAGGAGAATACTTCATGTTAACTGTTAGAGATGGAAAGAACTTTGATTGGGCTAACATAAGTCTGGTTGATTGTGTTGAGGGAAATGCTATGGATTCCCATTATACTTTGAAAGTATTCAATGTCCTTCAAGATAAGCTCAACGAGATGGGAGTATCTAAGTTTTACGGAAAGGTTTTGGCTCCCGCTAACACCGTGTTTGTAGAGCCTGAGTGGAACGGGCTGAGAGTTTGTCCCGACAAGCTTAAACTAGTTGGAAAATCCTTGAACGATGCTATAATTGACGTACATGATGGCTTGTACGACTACAAGCAGCTTGACAGAGAAGAAAACCTCGCTAGCACATCAGACTTGCGGGGCATATTCTACACTAAAGAAAGTGGGTTTGGGTTGTATCCCCCTGATAAAACCGAAGGTGGTGAGCCTTCTGTGAGCAAACCCACATTTGATATACTTTTAGGTCAGATAAAGAAGGAACTTATCTCTCGTGGCTAAGAACTGGAAGTACAGAGAAGAAGGTAAAAAGATTAGTGAGTCCGTCATCCAGAGTAAGAGTACGGAGGAACTGATTGAAGCACGAAACTTCATTGAAACTCTCCTTGAGCTTCGTAAGATGGAGAAGTTGCATAAGACATACATCAAGGGAACTTCTAAGGCCATTAAGTATAATGGTAGCGACGATGTGTATGTCTCTTTTAATTTAGATGGGACTACTACAGGGAGATTATCGTGTACTGGATATAGAGGCAACAAGGGTAACAACATGGGCATCTCTTTTCATACCTTACCCAGAGACGAGCAGCATAACATCCGCGACATGTTCGTAGCACCTGAGGGTTATGATTTTATCACTGCCGATTACAGTGCTATGGAATTGAGAGTCCTGGCTCACATAGCGGATGAAAAGAATATGAAGAAAGCTTTCGTGGCAGGGAAGGATCTCCATACTTATACCGCCAGTCTGGTGTTTGAGAAGTCCGAGGATAAGGTCACCAAGCAGGAGAGGCAGATAGCCAAGGCAGTCTCATTTCTTATTGTGTATGGTGGTGGAGCGTTCAATCTTTCTGAGACAATGGGCATCTCTCTGAAGAAAGCGGAGAAGGTGATTACCCAGTATGCGAAGGTATATCCCGGAATATTCAAGTACATGGGCAACGTTAACGCTAGCATAGAAGAAGATGGGTTTATTACCACTTTATTTGGACGAAGAAGAAATCTTCCTGATGTCAGAAGCACAGTATATAAGATTAAGAATAGGGCTCTTAGACAAGGACTCAACTTTACTGTGCAAAGCGCAGCTTCTGATGTTTTAGTGTGTGCGGTGTTAGGAATAGTTGATACCATCAAGACCAAGGGGATGAGGGCTCGTTTAGTGGCTACGGTACACGATAGTTTAGAATTTGTCTGTCCTAAAGATGAGACTGGTTTTATGTGTAACATAATTAGGGATGAAATGGAAAATTGTAATTATATGGGAAGAACTTTAGGAATTCAATTAACGGTCCCCTTGGCAATAGACCTTGAAGTAGGTTCGTCGTTTGGAAATGGAGAGCCATATGAAATCCTTGCTGCTGACAGATCTTCACCTCAGTAATAAAAGCTTTAAGGGAGCATCCCTTCTTGAACATCAAGTGGAATGTATC
>Ga0207887_1000120_pt1 | contig 15918 bp, 11 predicted proteins | sample LinPmetageLP38_FD_184051 | JGI IMG/M metagenome (GOLD analysis project Ga0207887, IMG submission 184051) | Marine viral communities from the Pacific Ocean - LP-38 (SPAdes) | ecosystem: Environmental > Aquatic > Marine > Oceanic | place: Pacific Ocean | collected 2010-06-15 | reverse complement strand
CCAAGGTTGGATGGAAAATGACTTATCTAAATTGTTTTATGATATTCATCCAAAACATAACTCTTTTGTAGTGCAGTGACTATAGTGCTTATGATCCTTAGAAGGGTCACCATCTGCTAAATTTTTATACCAATTTTTTAACTCTTCATGTATTTTTTGATAATCATTTTTAAACTCTTTTTTTAATTTGTTTGCTTTTTTATAGATATTATCTAAACCTTTCTTTTTTTGCCTCCAGATTATTTTTTTGTTTTTGAGATAGCTTAAGCTCTTCACATAGCAAATTATATATTCGTGTGAAACAGAGATATGCTGGGAGTCATTTTTTCGCCCGCCTGCCCATACTAAATCAGCAATAAAGTTATTCTGACCAAAGGTTTCATCAAGAATCAGCTTTAATTTAGCATGTTCATTTTCATCACAGCTCACAAAAATGACACCGTCTTCTTTTAGTAGGCTTTTAGTCAATCTTATACGACTATACATCATCGTTAACCAGTCAGAATGAAAGCGTCCATTGGTTTCGGAGTTAAGCTCATAGTTATCTATCAGTCGATTACCTTCCTCATCAACTTGCTCAGAACGCTCTAAGAAGTCTGATGTGTTTTCAGAAAAGTCATCTTTATAAATGAAGTCACTGCCTGTGTTATAGGGTGGATCTATATAGATCATCTTGACCTGACCCAAATAGCTCTCTTGCAGTAACTTTAGAGCATCTAAGTTATCACCTTCTATAAATAGATTTTCAGTGGTGTCAAAGTTCACACTCTCCTCCCGCGCAGGACGTAGCGTTTTAGCAATAGGGGAGTTGGCTTCTAATATTGCTTGACGCTACCTGGCCAGTCTAAACGATAGCGTTCTTGACCACCCTCAACCAATGACTGTGACAGCTCTTGACGTAGTAAGTCAAAATCTACAGCCTTTTTTAGATTACCATTATCGTCTTTTGACTCAGTGATACAGTTGGGAAATAGCGCCATGATTTTTTGCACATTGTCATCGACTAGGTTAGGGCTGTGCATGTCGAGAGAATCGTTATCAGGTTGGTTTGCTTGGGCAGTGTTAGTCATCTAGGTCTTCCTAAATCTGGTGAGTATGAATAAAGTACGACAATTGGTTGTAGCCATTATTTTTGAATAAGTTTTATTAATGGGCTTTATTAATGAGCTGATTGAGCTGCTCTTTAAGTTTATGTAAACGCATATTAAGCTCAACTTTACGGTTGAACTGTGGCTCTTTTTTGACCTTTTTTTGAAGTTGCTCGACTTGCTTTGTCAGGCTCTCGACTTGCTGCACGTGCTTGAGCTTATCTTCTATACTCGTTGTGGTACTGATAGAGACGGTAGCTGTCGGCTTCAGTTCTGCTTTTGCAACGATACTCACTTCAGTAGAAGGCGTGTTACCCTCAATGGTCTCTGGCTTAATGTGCTGACTAGATGGCTTTGGCGTATTAGTAAGCTTATCCGTCACAGCATCATTAGCAATACTAGGCAGCAATTGCTCAATCAGATGGGTATATAGGTCAGTCAGATTAAGTATCAATGGTAACGGCTCACGTTGATCGCTGGCGAGCCATTCTGAGCTATAGTATTTATTTAGCACGATTTTTGACTTATCTGCTTGGCTCGCACGCTTGTAAGCAGCAATAACTTTGACCCGATCATTATGGATGATCTCAAAAATAACGGGAGTTGTTATCAGCTTATCAATGTACTTGAGTATACTTAAGTCAATGTCAGCAGTGCGAGCGACAATTCTAAATATCTGCACTTCTTGAAACAGAGTATCGGTTTGAATATTTAGCGAGCCAGCAGAGAGCTTATATGCCCAAGTGATTTTTGCCACTTCATCGATAAACTTTTGCTTAAGCTTACTGTTAGCAGCGCCTTGCTCATAGAGCTTGTTTTTGGGTATGGGTCTATCAACGGCAGCCGATTGAGGATATTGGTATAAAATCATAAGTCGCTAGCACTGTCTATAGGTTGGCTACTGCATGAAGTCAGCTCTTCGACCACAACAAACCCTATAAGCTCAAAGTCATTGAGCTCATTTATGTCATTTTTTAGAGCGGTAGTCGTCATACCGCTGAATAGACTGTCGATGTCTTTATCCGCTTTAACGTTCTTTATCGCTTCAATGGTTAAGTCGAGGAGCAAACTATAATGGCTCATATCTTGACCGTCAGCGGTGCGCTGATTGAAGGTCTCGCATACTGCTAGTATAGGCTCAGGCTGTCCACGGCATGCTTGCCGCGCTGAACTCAGTAGATGCTTCGCTTGTGTATAGTCAGCTATTATATTGCCGTCATTATCGATATACATCAGATAATAAGGATAGAGCTGGTTGGTTTTTTCACCATCGGTTTTATTATTGGTGCGTCCACTAACTTGAGCAAGCTCACGTGCTTTTAGGGCAAAAATGACACCAGCAGGTAGTCCTAATCTGTCATTAGCAGGAACGACGGCATGTAGTCCATTAGGCAGTCGCTTTAAGTTAGGATTGGCTTCTATGTAGCTCAATAAATCCATACGAAAGTCATTAAGGCCTAAGTCTGTAATAGACACACCAGTATTAGCGTCTTCTAAATCAAGCACTTCAGTCTGCATACGTTTTAGCTGTTCGTGACGATACGCAATGTCATTGGCCTTAGAACTCAGTACGTTATCATCGCCTGTGCTAGACATGTCTACGATAACCATACGGTTTTCGACTCGCTCTCGTAAATTAATATACTCATCTAGACTGATATCTGGCCAGTAGTTCACCAGTTGAATCTGATCATTGGTAGAGCCGATACGGTCTATTCGCCCAAAACGCTGGATGATACGTACGGGATTCCAGTGAATATCATAGTTGATAAGATAATCACAGTCTTGTAAGTTTTGACCTTCAGAAATACAGTCTGTTGCTATCAAGATATCAATCTCTCTAGTTTCGTCAGGAAAGATATCATTCTTTTGTTTAGATCTAGGCGAGAAAAGTGTCAATAACCCTTGCATGTCGTAGCCCTTACGGCTGCTTACCATGCTCTTTATCGTGGTATGGTTTTCGCTACCCGTAATCTTAGCGGTGTGTAAACTGAAATCATGCAATAGCTCTGGCGCTATATGCTCGTATAAATAATTAGCAGTATCCGCAAAAGCAGTGAATATCAGTACCTTTTGGTTACCAGGATTTATAGGGTTGTTAATCTTATCGATCAAATGTTTTTTGAGGTGTTGGAGCTTATGGTCACGCTCTGGCGTAACTGTACTAATAGTACTTATTAATCGTCTAACGACAGCGTAGTCCGCCTCTAAATCTGTGTGCCACTTTAATATATCCATGTCATCAAGATGAACTTTGAGTTTACCGCCTACCCAATCGTTAGGGCTAGTCGGTCCATCTAGCCCTTCGTCATAGGCATCATCATCGTATCCTGTGCCAATATCGATAGATAGCAGGTCATTACTTTTTCGAGCCTGATACTCAGCTATGCTAGATAAGGCTTGTTCTAAACGGTTCTTTAGATTATGCAATGTTAAACGGAAGGCATGAACAGAGCTTTCTAGTCGTTTAAGTAAATTCACTGTCATCAATGCTTGTAGGCTTTTTTCTCGATCTTGTTGTTTGAATCGTCCTTTGCCTTCGACCTCAGTGTCATATAGGTCTTCGTATTTCTCTAAAGCGCTAGGAAATATGTATGTAAGCGGTGCATACACAACCATTCTAATGGATGCCAACTCTTTATAAATCTGATTAAAGGTAATGCTTTCATCTGCTGTAATAGAGCAGCGGTATGATAGCGGTCTTAAGCGTGTAGGAAACTGTCCAACCTCTTTGGTATCATAAAATCGCTGAATATGCTTGCGTGAGCGTGCAATAGTAACGCTATCTAATAGCTTGAAAAAGTCAAAATCTAACATATCCAATATGGCTTTAGTGGTTCGATTCTCTACGGGCAGTTTTGACCAGTTGTTGAAACTGGCCTGAGCATTTCGGAAGATAGTGTCAATGTCTCGCTTAGTATCGAGCTTATCATCTAGGTTCTTACTATCTCCTTCGTATGCTAGCGCCAGCTGATTTTTTAGATCATTAAAGCGGTTGTTCACAGGCGTTGCTGAAAGCATCAGCACTTTGGTTTTTACACCTTGTTGTATGACTTGCTCCATTAATCGATCATAGCGAGTTTTCTTATCCTTGAAGTTATCGCGATTACGAAAGTTGTGTGATTCATCGATAACCACTAAGTCGTAATTACCCCAGTTTATTTTTGCTAAGTCTATTCCAAGGGTTTCACCACTATTTCTAGATAGATCAGTATGAAAGAGGACGTCGTAATTGAAACGATCTTTAGCAAAAATATTGGTCGTCAAGTTGGCATTATAGTTAGTCCAGTTAGCACCGAGCTTTTTAGGACAAAGTACTAAGACACTTTTGTTGCGTAGCTCATAATACTTAACGACCGCAAGAGCAGTGAATGTTTTACCTAAACCTACGCTATCCGCTAGGATACAACCGTTATAGGTCTCAAGTTTATTAATAATGCCGACCGCTGCATCTGTTTGGAAGTTGTAAAGCTTCTGCCAAATAAGCGTGTCATGATAGCCTGTCAAATCGTTAGGCATGACATCTTCGTTCAGATCTTCAAGAAACTCTTTAAAAATATTGTAGAGTATTAAAAAGTAAATACGTTCAGGATCGTTCTCTTGGTAGACCGATTCAATATGACGAACAATCTCGTCAGTGATATCAGTGACCTTTTGCTGATCTTGCCATATTTGATTAAACAGGTTCAAGTAGGGCAGCGCATAGTCTGAATCAAATCGATTAACCATGTTTGAGACGGCATCACCTTTCTCATAGCCAAGCCCAACAGGGGTAAAGCCTTGGATAGGCATATAAGTAAGTAGTGATGTTTTGTCCTTAACACACACAAACTCTTGCATTGGTGCGTTAGTAGTATTTGACTTAAAGACAGCTTTATTACGTATCCATTCAGCACATTCTTTAGCGATGGCTTTCTGAGTCAGTTTGTTTCTAAGATGTATCTCAAACTCAGTACCATATAGGCTGTCCTCTCTATTGAGCTGGGGTATGACGAACTCACGCTTTTCTTTTTTAAACTTATCAGTAACATCATTAGCTACAAAGGTGGGAGAGGTGAATAAAAATTGCATTCCATCGATATTCTTAAGCTCCTGCTTTAAAGCAGCATAAGCATAGATAGAGAAAAAGGAGGCTGCTATCTGTAGCTTAGAGCCAGCATGTAGGTTTTCTTTTATGTCATCGCCAAATCTGTGATTTAAGTTGTCTATAAGTTTCATAATTCAGCTTTTAATTGTGTGATAAATTGGTAGGATAAGAGCTATAACTGTTTTATAAGTAAAACTAAGTTTTTAATAGATACTATATTACTCAATATTATTTCAAATTTCAGTCTCAGGATTTACTCTTAAGCATTTCAAGCACTTTATCTTCTCCCAGCTGATCAATCAATATTTGCAGTTGCGCGTTAGAGTCAGCTTTGGTTTGCGCATCTGCTTTAAACTCTGCTGTATCTCTACCTTCTCTCAAAGCATCTAAATAGTCAGCCCATTTTTGCATCATTTCCGCACGATCATCAATGTACTCAAATCGACCGTAAGCCGTTCCATTAGGATCTTTCGTTGTATGACCCAGTGCCATCTCTACAAGCACTAGAGGGTACTTCAACTGCTCTTGCAGTATGGTCTTAGCCGTCGCTCTAAAGCCATGAGCACAATGTATATCTTTATAACCTAAATCCTTTAGACGCTTATTAGCAGTCGCATCAGAGATAATCTGATGCTTTTTTGCCGTCTGGCTAAAAAAGACATATTCAGTATGGCCATTAATCTTTTGCTGTTCGCGCAATATAGCCACAGCTTGACGAGGTAGGGGAACCACCATGTCCTTGACCATATTTACCTTGCCTTGACCCTTCAATGGCTTTAATTGCCACCTACCAGCCTCTAGGTCTAGATCTGCCCAGCGCATGCGCCTTAGGTCACCGTTACGCACAAAGAGTAAAGCTAATAGCCTAAGGGAATTTATGGTGTTTGGGTCACCTTCTATTGTCTCGATAGCTTTAAGTAATTTAGCCAAGTCCTTCGGTTTAGTAACCGCAGGACGATGACCGTAATTTGACTTAGCCAACTGGCTCTTAATGAGCGCCGCAGGATCGCTCGTACAGAAGCCTCGTGCTCCAGCATAGACAAACACATCACTGGCAATGCCAGCACAGCGTTCAGCCTTGTCTGTGGGCTTACCATCCTTGTTCAATGAGTTTGCTTGAATGTCTAACAGCACTTCAAGCATTTTAGGTGAGGTGATATCGCTGATTGGCTCGTCACCAATATATTTGCATATAAGCTCAAGACGACCTTTCTTACGAATGAGGGTATTGCTCTTCTGAGTCTGATCTAGACTGTCAAAATACTCCCAAGCAAAATGATTAAAAGAGTTTTTAGTTTTACTAATAATACTTTTCTTAATTTCTTCACGATGGAGTTTTGGGTCAATACCTTTGCTCAACAGATTTTCATACTCACGCCAAACTTCACAGGCACGAGCATACGAGATATTTGGATATATACCGATGGAGATAATGCTTTGTTTAGGATTGGAAGGTGGGTAGTATCGATACATCCATGACTTAGTCTCAGTAGGACGTACCATTAGGAAGAGTTTAGGATGATTTTTGACAGCAACGAAGTACTTTCTATCTTCAGGCTTATGGCTGCTGATGCTTCTGTCTGAACTGATCGCTTTTCTTTCCATATCCTAGATCTCCATGAGTAGACTCAAAACTCGGTATACTTGACAGTATACTCAAAGTGCATGGATTAGGATAGATTCATAGGACAGTATGGAACGTCAGATACAACAAAGCCCCTGATATCAGGGGCTTTAGCGACTTCAAAAAGAAGTATAGAACTATATAATGGTACCCGGAGCCGGACTTGAACCGGCACGCTATTGCTAGCGAGGGATTTTAAATCCCTTGTGTCTACCAATTTCACCACCCGGGCAAAACTTGTTTTATCTAAGATGTAAACTAGCTGATAGACCATCTAGTTACTAGATAAGTGGTCGCTATTATAATCGGTTGTGATAATAATGCAAGCCAAAATTAACGTAAAGTTAATAAATAATTGGAGGCTGGAGTCGGAATCGAACCGGCGTTAACGGAGTTGCAGTCCGCTGCATGACCACTCTGCCATCCAGCCAATCAAGGTCGCCTATATTAGCAAAAATATAGTAAATTACAAGTCCTTTTTTCGTTAAAAACAGCTTATTTATTATCTTATCTATATTTAGCACCAATTTCAGGACATTTACGCTATTAATAGGCTTTTTCAAGCCGTCAGTAAACCAGCGTTTAATGATGATGGTTTAAAATATAATACGCTAAACTATATCTCTATTGTCACGTTTGGCACTTTTCACATCACGATAAGTGGCCGTGCAAATTAATACGAGTACGCCAAGAGTAATGGCGGGCCAAATTAAGATATATAAGCCGTAGATAAAAACGTTGTCCATGATATCTCCTTATAATATTGCTAAGTAAGTAGCGATTAGCCAAATACTTCTGGCCAATCGGCACTTGGATAAAGCGACTTTGATTTAAGATTTAAGTGACGATGGGATTTCCGACTTTTTATCGTAATTGCCCACACGCTGCTTAATTAAGTCGAAGTCGAAGTGTTCGTCTCCCATCAGGCTGATAATCACACAGACGACGGTACTAGCGCCGTAAGCTGTTAGAGAGGCTAGCAGGACCATATATTGACGTAAGAAGCCAGTAGCGAAGATAAGCATCAGCACTAGCGTGATAACTGCGGCGACCATGCCAATCTTACGACCTAAGAATCCAAAGACCATTAGCCCAATAACAACCGCTGCACCGACACTGGCCAGTATTTCAAAGAATAGGGCGGTGACACCAGTGATTGGGAGTAATTCGAAACGGGCAACGCAAAATAAGAGTAGTCCGACGATAACTGCTGAGGTAAAGGCGGTATTGGTGACGCGATTCCAAAATACACTGGCGATAACAGGGAAGACAATAGCACCCCATAGTGCACCAACAAACACTAGCATGACGAGAATATCGAGCTTAAAGCTTGCAAAAATTAGTCCAGCTGCTGTCGCAACAATCATCGTGCCTCGACCAATTAGCATCATTGTTTTAGGTCTAACATGGCCTTTTTTGGCGATGTTTTTACCGTAGACATCCGCCATCATAATGGTTGATAGCGCTGATAAATCTGAGTCAGCGGTTGAGGACAATGACCCAATTACTAAAATAAAGAATAAGGCGATAAAGACGGGATGCAGATAAGTACTGACCATCTGAGGGATAAGGTTATTCATATTGCCATCGAGTGGCTCGACGCCAATCGTCACAGCCATTAGTCCAATCATACCAAGACCAATAACGATACCAGCGTAGCCGACTGTGGCAGTGATAAACGTTGCTTTAATTTTGGTTTTATCAATCGCAAATAGTCGCTGAGTGATGGTTTGATTACCGATAGCATATGCTAATACAGCGACGAAGTAAGGCGCACCTTGTTGAAAGAATGCCTCAGAGGAGAAGAAGTTCTGCTGTTCTAACGTCAGGTTCGACAGGCCGCTAACCATAACCTCAGGGCCACCCATGGCAAATAATACGGCGGGAATAATGACAATACCAATGGCCATTAGAGCGACCAACTGGGCGAAATCCGTAAAAACGGATGCTCGAAACCCTGATGTCAATGTGTAACTTAGTACACCGATACCTGCGATCATTACCCCTGTTTGGAACGATAATGGCGACAGGACTGACACCAATGCTCCAGCAGCGGTAAAGTTGACCATCAAGCTAATTAAACTGCCCATAATATTGGATATAGCTAAGATTAATTGGCTTGATGAACCGTGACGGGCGTGAATAAGTTCACCTAGTGTATGACCATCTGGTGCCAGTTCACGAAAGCGCATACCAAAAGGGTAGATGAATAAAATCATCAATGCACCCCAAAAGCCATAATGTATCGGCCCTGATACGCCGTACTTATAGCCAGAGGTGGCCGCAGCGTAAAATGAGGCTGCCCAAATCCAAGTGGCGGTCATGCTGGCTGCACCCATACCAAAGCCAACACCGTGACCTGCGACCATAAATCCAGAAGTGGTCTCTTTATCTTTTTTGATTAATAAGGACAGTAAATAGGTGCCGCCATAAAATGCTAATAATAATAAAATAATCGTTAATGATGAAAATTGGAACAATGACTCAGTTTTCAAACTCAGACCTCGCAATTGTTAGTTGATGAATAAAGTTCAGCAAAAATGAAAGATACCAAACCATTAGGAATACAGCATAGCCTACACAGTCCTCATACCGAACGTATGTGGCTAATATAAATAGCGAAAATACCAACTGCAGTGGTAAGCAAATGCTAAGTGTTACGCCCAAATCTTAATGAGACAGATACTGTCAAATCAAAAAGACAGGGACTACTTTCAATAGGCGTCAGTTAATGGGTAAACCATCACGCTATTAATAGGCATACACAAAGGTAGCTACATGCTAAAGAAAACTCATGTGATGAGTGTCTATAGCGGAATTACGAATAAGCACTAAGCCATGATAAAATGACCCGAACTCGATTTAGACAGCCTTATCAGCTGTAATAAACAATAGCTGAGAAATCTCTACTCATCTATTGCGATTGATGTGTTACTAAGCGGCATTAATAAATAAAACTACATATTTGTTAAGTGCCTGTAACATATTTGCGGGATAAGAGTAACCTATTATGTCATTAACCTCAAACATTATCCGATATTTACCAAACAATGACCGAAGATGATATATAAGTATTTATTTAAAGAGATTTAATAAGATTTTTAATAAAGCATTGAAAGATAAGGTTTTATTATTAGTAGCATCGAGTGATATATCGCTATGAGCTAAGTTATAACCATGAATGGTTAGCTGAAGCTTTCATTAGAAAAATAGATAATGAGCGATAGATGATGGTTGCTCTCAATGAACAAGTAGAAGTGAATTTTTATATATTATCTTGTTTGGTATAGTAAGTGACTCGGTTATCACGTAAAAATCCAGCCAATCCAAGGCCATAACGCTCAGCCACGCGCACTGCTGTACTGGTAGGCGCTGACATGCCAACTAGCCACGGGATTTGACTTCGAATAGACTTTTGAACCAGTTCAATAGAGAGACGCGAAGTCATAAGCACACAGCTAACGTCTGCTTTTTGGCGTAATTGCCAACCGATGAGTTTATCAAGTGCATTATGGCGGCCTACATCCTCAAATAAATGTAGCTGCTGATTATGTATCGTCGCTGCGGCATGTACCGCACCTGTCAGTTGATGCGTATGTTGCGCGGCATCCACTTGTTGACGCAGTGCTAATAGGGAGTCAAGACTTGGTGCGCTCGTTTGAATGCCATTTATACCTGTCTGTCGGTTATGTTCATGGTATAAATGGTCTTGTGAGTGAGTACTTAAATCAGGCAAAGCTTGCGTTAGTCCAGTAATACCGCACATACCGCAGCCTGTACGCCCTGCGAGCTGCCGCTTTTGTGCCTGTATACGTTGATGGCAGCGTTGGCTCAATACCAACTCCACGACATAGATATCATAATCTTGAAATCGCTGTAGGCTTTGCTCAATTGATGCTGGCTGAAAACTCTCATCGCTCGAATCTTGAGCAAACTTCTGGTAGCTAGCAATATCCGTAAGATGAGTCACTTCCCAATCGAGTAACTCATGACTGTACTGGATCAAACCTTCACTAAATAAGAACCCGATGGCCAAATACTCTAACTGGTGAGGACTGGCCATTAATACCGCATAATGAATGCCATTAATGATAATAGAGACAGCGGCTTCCACGGCGAGACTGGCATGTTGGTCTTCTACTCGAACAGATGGCTTATCACTACCATCCTGAGCGTGTGAGGGATAAGAATGTTTGTGTGCCTCATGGCTGCGCGCAAGCGGTGTCTCTGACAACCTATTATCATTAGGTCGTTCAGTTGCCATTATCTGAGCACCAGTTGAATGATCTATCATAGTGGGGTCAATAAAAGCCCCACTTTGCTCAGCGTTATCTTCAATGGTTATCACGGTTTATCAAGGCCTAAAAGTATGGGCGTGCTTATGGTCATTTAGAGAGCCAATGAAAACATCATTATTGGCTCTCCGCAGTATGATTTACGCAGGCGTAGTGATCGACGTATTTGCCTCTACGCGCTCTAAAACGACGGTCGTCGATTTGTACGCTGGGATATGGGAGTCTGGCGCATGTGTCTCCAAATCAAAGAGATCATTGCACTCAGGATAGTAAGCTGCAACAGCGTTAGAGGCAATATCCATCTCGCTTAATACCAACGGACCTAATATACGCGGTTGCTCTAGGCTATCTTTGGCACGCTGGCGAGTGACCATAACACGGTCACCCTTTTGCCAACCCAAACGGCTTATTTCATCGGGATGCATGAATAGCACATCACGACGATCCGTTTGACGATAGCGGTCTTTAAACCCAAAAATCATAGTGTTGAATTGATCATGGCTACGGACACTGGTCAATTGCCAAACCTTTTGTGCTGTATTTTCAACATCATCGATATCGTTTGCGGCTGCCATTTGTGCGGCGACAAAAGTAATCGGATATTGTGGTACTTCAAACTGAGCTTTGCCGCTTTCGGTATTCCATACACGATGACGCGCCGCATGATACAAATGAAAGCCACGCTCAAAGGTGCGAATACGTTGATTGAAGTCTTCAAATCCATTAATCGCTTGAGCGATATAGTCTCGAATAATATCGAAATCTTCACTCATCGCCAGCCAAGGAATAGACGTGTCGGCGCCGAGTACATGGGTCGCAATATCCGCCACGATTTGTGCTTCAGATTTTAAAGTATCACTAACAGGTTTGAGCTTACCTTGAGTTGGTACGATCTGACACATAGAGTCTTCGATAGTGGCAAACTGCTCACCCTTTGTGGTGACAATACGTTCGGTACGGCCTAGGCATGGCAAGATCAAATTATTAGCACCGGGGTATAGCATAGTCTCATTGAGCTTAGTACCGACAAATATATTAAGCTGAGTAGTGGTTAGTGCTTGTTCAATGGCGCTGGTATCAGGGGCAGCCACTGCGTAGTTACCACCCATGCCCATAAAGACTTTTAATTTACCTGCGATAAGAGCCTTGGCACCTGTGACGACATCGTAGCCATGCTCTTGCGGCATAGGATGCTCAAACACGTGCTCTAAACTGTCTAGTAAGCTTTTGCTAGGTCGTTCATGGATACCCATGGTGCGATCGCCCTGTACGTTGGAGTGTCCACGTACTGGAGATGCACCAGCGCCATCGATACCAATCATGCCCATCAGAAGGAGCAAGTTGGTAATCATTGCGACATTGTCATCACCCTGTACGTGCTGAGTAATGCCCATGCCCCAAGTGCAAATCGTTGCTGGACTATCGGCCACGAGTTCAGCGAGATTAATAATATCTGTCTGAGAAATACCGCAGCCAAGTGTGATATCTGTCCATGATTGCTCTGTCAGCCACTGTTTTAGAGGTTCAAATCCTGAAGTATGAGTGGTAATAAACTCATGGTTGATTTTATTGTTCTCGATTAGCCATTTGGCAATGCCCGTTAATAACGCTGCATCACCACCGATTTGAATTTGAATAACATCATCGACCATGTCAGTACTTTGACCAGCTGCCATGTGAGTTGGTTTTTGTGGATTTCTGAACTTGCTTAAACCTTGTTCACGCATCGGGTTGATTGAAATAATTCGACAGCCTTGCTCATGCGCATGGGCGAGCATCTCTAGCATACGTGGATGGTTAGTCGCTGGGTTTTGCCCAAACATCAATATCAGCTTGGCTTGCTCAAAATCTTCTAGCATGACCGTCGCTTTACCAATACCTAGCTGTCTGCTTAGCATTACTGAGGTTGGCTCGTGACACATATTTGAGCAATCAGGCAAATTATTGGTACCAAAGCAGCGTACGAACAATTGAAATAAGAAGGCAGGCTCATTAGTCACACGTCCTGATGTATAAAATAACGCCTCATCCGGTGAATCGAGCTGTCCTAACTGCTCAGCGATTAAGCTGTAGGCGGCTTCCCAAGGGATAGGAACATAGCGATCTTGCGCCGCATCGTAATACATCGGCTCTGATAAACGACCACTGTGCTCAAGCTCATAACCAGTCCAGCCCTGTAGTTCAGTAACGGTATGCCTTGCAAAAAACTCAGCATCTGCTTTATGGGTCATGGTTTCACTGGCAATGACTTTAATGCCGTTTTCACAGACATCGATAGCTTTGTGCGACTTATGGTCAGGCCAAGCACAGCCTGGGCAGTCAAATCCGCCTTGGGGCTGATTGCTTTTAAATACACTTATACCGCCGCGCAAAAATGTCTTATAGTCCATTAGCTTTTGGGTAGATGAGATCAGCGCAGGCCAACCAGCAGCAGGGTGGGAATAAATAGGAATTTTGCGCATGACAGACCTCATATAGTAAGTGACAACGGCGAAGCTTTGATAGACGACAACTATATAATGGCCAGTGAGAAGTTCATATGATCATTAACTATAGATAACAAAAAACCTCCAAGAAAAATCAATTCTCTTGAAGGTTTTTGAGGTTGTCGGAAATGGTTATATTCGACAGGTACAAATTTATAAGTCGTAAGTCATGGACAGCATTAGCTCAAAAACTTAGCTTAAAATCAGGCTGTCATCTTCAACTTTTTCGCCACGTGTTTGCTCGAACATATCGAGCAAATCATGTACGGTCATACCTTTACGAATGTCGCCAGCCACATCCAACACGACTTGACCCTGATGCAGCATAACGGTGCGTGTGCCATGTGATAAGGCTTGTTGCATTGAATGGGTGACCATCATCGTAGTCAGCTTATTGTCCGTGACAATCTTATCAGTCAATTCTAAGACAAACGCCGCAGTCTTAGGATCGAGAGCTGCAGTATGCTCATCAAGCAGCAAAATCTTAGAGGGCTGCAATGATGCCATTAGCAAACTTACTGCCTGACGTTGACCACCAGAGAGCAGACCCATACGATCGGTTAGACGATTTTCTAGACCTAATTTTAAAACGGATAGTTTTTCTCGAAACAAATCGCGGTTGTTCTGGTTCAATGCAAATTTCAGACCGCGATTACCGCCGCGTTTGTAGGCCAAAGCCATATTTTCTTCAATCGTTAGCGCTTCACAAGTTCCTGCCATCGGATCCTGAAAGACGCGAGCAACCCAATGCGCACGTTGATGGGCAGACTTTTTGGTCACATCAATGCCATTTAGCAAGATTGAGCCACTATCGACGCGCGTCGTACCGCTTACTGCATTCAAAAAAGTAGATTTACCTGCGCCATTGGTACCAATGACAGTAACAAATTCACCGTCAGCAATGTTTAAGCTGATACCACGTAGGGCAGGGTTTTCGATAGGCGTGCCTGGGTTAAAGGTCAACCGTAAATCGGTGGCTTGCATCATAATCGTTATTCCTTATTGTCTCTTCAAGCGAAGCAAGTGTTAAAAACACCTGCTTTGACTGTCATTAGGCGCGAACCTTGCGTGATAAAAACTTGGTTTTCGCTTTTGGCAATACCAAGGCTAGTACCACGAGCAATGCGGTAATCAAGTTCAAATCCTGTGGACCAAAGCCGATGCTACGTAGCGTATCGCTTGATAATGCGACCTGAATAAACAGTTTGTACAATACCGCGCCGACAACAACGGCAAAAGTGATCAGCCAAATACGCTTGGCAGGAATGATCGTCTCACCGATGATGACTGCTGCTAGACCGATAACGATCGTACCGATACCAATCGAGATATCTGCGCCACCCTGAGTCTGCACAAATAGTGCTCCCGCTAAGGCAATCAAACCGTTAGAAATCGCCATACCGATGATGGTCATCCACGAGGTATTGATACCTTGCGCCTGTGCCATTCTTAGGTTGGAGCCAGTAGCGCGCATCGACAGACCTGTCTCAGTGCTATAGAACCAGTTCAAAAATAACATAGCAGCTGCGACAACGACACCGATAATCAAGCAACGCATCCAATAACCATTACCATCAGTCACCAAGGTGCTAAACACTGTGGTTTCACCAAGGAGGGGTAGGTTTGGCGCGCCCATGATACGTAGGTTGACAGAATATAAGGCAACCATGACCAAGATACTGGCAAGCAGTTGCAAGATGCCAAGTTTGACATGCAACCACGCAGTGACGATACCAGCGACTGAACCTGCTAACATCCCAAAAGCACAGGCCAACCATGGGTTGATACCAGCGATGATAGAAATACCAGCGACTGCGCCACCTAACGGAAAACTACCGTCAGCGGTTAAATCTGGAAAGTCGAGCGTACGAAATGAGATAAGCACACCGAGTGCTACTAGGCCATAAATCAGACCACTTTCAAGCGCACCAAAAAAAGCAATTAAAGACATAAGAGATCAGTAAGTCATAACCAAGTGTCTAGCGTATGGTACCAAGATAAGTAAGTGGCAATTGCCAAAATCATCTACCTGCTAAACAGCTAAGCGGTGAATTTAACAGATTAAGCAATCTGCGATTAGGGTAAACCAAAACATATCACTATTAACAGCGATCATAAGCTACCTTGGTTTGAAGCGATGGTTAAAGGCAATGCAATCAATCGACATATCATTTACTTAACAAGTATCAGATAAATGGCCAGACAAATACAGCACTATTAAACGCACTTCCAAAAAAGACTCTGTTTAGACAAGAAGCCCAGCCTAATGACTCATAGCTGGGTTTCTTATTTAATCATTAGCCGTATATTTAAGGTATACAACACAGTATCAAGTAGT
>Ga0207887_1000113_pt1 | contig 16423 bp, 13 predicted proteins | sample LinPmetageLP38_FD_184051 | JGI IMG/M metagenome (GOLD analysis project Ga0207887, IMG submission 184051) | Marine viral communities from the Pacific Ocean - LP-38 (SPAdes) | ecosystem: Environmental > Aquatic > Marine > Oceanic | place: Pacific Ocean | collected 2010-06-15 | reverse complement strand
AACCAGTATTGATGCAATGGCGGCAGGGTTTACGCTGAATTTATTGGCACTGAACGCGTGGTTAGCCTGCCTTATTATCGCTGTAGTAACCGCTATATTTGGCTGGATCGGGGTCTATTTGGGACGTCGATCAGGCACATGGCTAGAGGATAAAGCTGAAGCATTGGGCGGTATTGTGCTTATTGCCATTGGTCTAAAGGTGATGTTTTTTAGCTAATTTATTTAGATTTTTACTGAGTATTTATACAAAAGCACCGCTTTGAATATCAAAACGGTGCTTTTTTGTTTCACGTGAAACTTAGATTAGTAGTTTTGCTTAGTGATTATTCTTCGTCAGTGTCAAAGCGCCAAGCTAGTACGCGAGTGCTTTTTTGACCTTGGCTCATCTCGATAATGCGCATTTGAGCGACGTTTAGCTGCTTTAATAATAATTGCAATGGCTTAACGTTTTCAGATTTCGACACTAAAGTAGTAAACCAGCCAACGTGTTCTGCAAAGCTCTGACTTTCTTTTGCCATCTTGGTCAGGAAGGCAATCTCGCCACCTTCACTCCATAGCTCTTTATGCTGACCACCGAAGTTTAGGTTTTGCGCAGCGTTGCCTGATTTGGTTGAGCTACGGCTGATTTGCTCGCTTTCATTTTTACCACGATGACGCTGCAAGTTATGTTGCTTTCGGCTATTGGCTTCCATCGCTTCTTCTAATGAAGCATGAAACGGAGGGTTACAAACCACGACATCAAAATAATCTTGACGACCAATGATGTTTTTAAAGATAAACTTAGGCTCAGGCTGCAGCTTTACTTTGACCGCACTCTTTAGTTTTGGATTAGCTTCACAAATCAGCGCTGCGGTGTTGACTGAGATAGGGTCAATGTCACTTGCTGTAAAGCGCCAGCCATAGCTTTGACTACCAACGATAGGGTAGATAGCACTGGCACCAGTACCGATATCAAGGGCGTGAATTTCTTTACCCGTTGGCGGTGTGTTATCGGCGTTTACGTGAGTGGTTTGCGCCAGTAAATCCGCGATATAGTGAATATAGTCGGCACGTCCAGGAATAGGCGGACATAGATAACCTTCAGGAATGTCCCAAAATTTAACCCCGTAATAGTTCGCCAACAGTGCTTTATTTAGCACGCGAACAGCCTGATGATCCGAGAAGTTAATCGTCGACTCACCTTTAGGGTTGGTAATGGTGTGGTCAGCAAGCTCTGGTAAGGCGCGAGTCAGTACTGCAAAGTCATAACGACCTTGGTGCGGGTTGCGTGGGTGCAGCTGACCGAGTTTTTTCGCGGTCGCAGGAGATCTATTTCTGTGTTTACTATTTGCAGGGTTACGGGTCATGGGCTTACTTGTCATAATGTCAGGCTACGATATATGGATATAAGTAACCAGTGTAGCAGATTTCGCAGGTTGCTAATTGTTTATCCGCGCTTTATCGGTCGCTTATCGGTGACGTAATATCAAGTTAAGCCCTAATACGATCATCGCAGTACCCAATACACGGTCGATCCAATGCTCAAATCGTTGGAAGCGTCGATGTACCGCAGGGATAGAGAGTAGCATGACGACCGTACTAAACCACGCCATCTGTAACACCATCATCCATACACCATAAATAGCCAATTGCCAAAGCGGGATATCAGGCGACAATACAAGAGTAAAAATAGCTACAAAATAGATAGGCGCTTTTGGGTTAAAGACATTACAAAGAAATCCGCGACGCAACGTGGCAAAGGTAGATTCGCCATTACTAGACGATTTTTTGATAGTGGCTTCTCTTGTTGTAGGTGTGGTTTGGCTAGTAAGCGCATCTTGCGAAGTGTGAGCGCTTGAACCTACTTGCGAGTCTGTTTTTTCTAAAAGGTGAGCTGTGTCTAAATCTGCTGGTTTTTTAGGCTTAGCTTGGATACCTTGCCAACCTAAGTAAATCAGATAGCCACCACCCAACCATTTAATAGTAGTCAATAATGGCTGCGAATGAGCAATGACAGTCGCCAGTCCTAATACAGAATAAATTATATGGACGGCAAGACCCAAGGTAATACCGAGACTACAAATCAAACCTGTGCGTCGACCTTTTGCTAATGTCTGCTGCGAGACTAAGACAAAATCAGGGCCAGGTGAGGCCGCGGCTAATAGGTGTACGCTAGTGATGAGCAAAAAACCGTGCCAAAATTCCATAAAATACTCTGAACCATACTTAGACCTGCAACATAGTTGCACTTATCGTAAATGAGGTCAACTTTTATCGATTTTTGCACTATGCGAGTCATCTCTATTGCTTGTGTTATAGAACGAGGGTGTCTATATTAAAGGTGACTTATCGCTCAATCTCTACCGATAAATTATTGAGATTCGACTATATAACCACTCATTATATGCAAAATATGCAAATAATTACTTTAACAAGGATGGAACCATGACTACGGATAGTAACGCCACAGAAAACCGCATCACTTATAACACGCAAGGCCATGTTTGCCTTGTCGGGCTAAACCGTGCCAACAAACGCAACGCCTTTGACAGTCATATGATTGCCCAACTGTCTGACGCCATGACTCGCTACGAGGCAGACGATAACTTACGCTGTGCGCTGATATTTGCGCATGGTGATCATTTTACCGCTGGGCTGGATTTGGTAGAGCTGCAAGACAAGCTAAGCGATGGCGTGTTTGAGTTTAATGACGATCAAATCGACCCGTGGGGCATCGGTGGAAAACTGCGCACCAAACCTGTGGTCGTGGCGGTCAAAGGCACTTGCTTCACCGTGGCTATCGAGCTGATGCTCAACAGTGATGTGGTCATCGCCAGTGATAACTGCAATTTTGCACAAATGGAAGTCCAGCGCGGCATCATGCCATTTGGCGGTGCAACGGTACGTTTTGTAGCCGCTGCTGGCTGGCAAAAAGCCATGCCGTATCTACTCACGGGCAAAGCATTTGATGCGCAAACGGCTGATAGACTGAATTTGGTCAGCGAAGTGGTGGCAAATGGGACTGAGTATGAGCGTGCACTGACACTGGCACAAGAGATCTGCAAAGCCGCGCCTTTGGGTGTGAGAGGGGCATTGTCTTCTGCGCAAGATGCTAGCCGTAATGGTGCAGCAACGGCATTGGCCAATATCCATAGCTATCTGCCGCCACTATTTCATTCAGAAGATGCGAAAGAAGGTGTAATGGCAATGGTTGAGAGACGTGAGGCTGAGTTTAAGGGGCGGTAGTTTTAGGAAAAATACTAAAAAATTATTAATTTATAGGAATAAATATGGAGCAGGTCGTCGTTAGAAGTGATGATTATAATTCTAAATCGCAAGTTACTAAGTATGAATGGTTGGAGATATTATCTGACGATAATTTTATGACCAGTAACTATAAATATGTACTGAGTATCTTTTTTTTAGAACCTGAGTACAAGGCAACCTGTAAATATTTAGCAGAAAAATATCATACACATTCTAACTCTCTTACTGCTCTAGTAACACATTTTAGTAGAGTTGTTCAAGAGCGTTTAAATAGGTTTGAAATAACTACTGAGGAGGGAGATAAGACCTACTGGCTAGTTACAATGCTTGGCAAGAAGGTAGCGGGTAACTTATTTGAATGGAAACTACGGGACGAGTTAGTTGAAGCAATGAAGGAACTCGACTATATCAATGCCAATGCTATCAAAATAGATAGCATTGGTCATTTAGTCAGTCTTATAAACAAAGACGTTGGTGATTTAAAAAGAGACTTTCTTATAGCGAGAAAAGAGCTGACAGGCAATCAAAGAATCACTAACTCTAAATTGCTGTTCAAATATGATAGCGAAGACAGAGAATGGGCAATTAACGAAGGGGCTGGTACCGAAGTTCAGTACCATATTTACTTGTCAGACAATAGAATTGGTTATGGACTGGGGTTTAATACGCTGTATGTCAGATTCAAAGAAGAAAAGACTCCGATAGAGTATATCAAGCCTTATATAGATGCTTTCATTGCTTTGAAAGACAGTGACGAGATGATCAAGCTTGCCAATAGAGACTTTGCATTAAATACGGATGAATACGACTTCCAAAATCCTGTTAGAGACGAGCATTACTTATTTGGTCGAATAGTAGCGTTAGATGATGAACAAAAACTGCATTTAGTCGAATACTACAATATTATAAATGATCTAAAAGGCGATCTATTTAATGCCTATAAAAATATTTTTAAACTCGCCAATGAATTAAATATGACTGAAAAATCAAGTAATCAAAATCATCAGCCATTTATCACTAATCCTTTGCTACAAGAAATTAGCGAGCTATTACTTGCTAATAAAAATCTCATACTTACAGGTGCACCAGGAACAGGTAAAACCTATTTAGCTAAAACGTTGGCTGAGGAATGGGATGCAGAATATGAACTCATTCAGTTTCATCCATCTTATGACTATACTGACTTTGTAGAAGGCTTACGACCTATTCAAAATGAAAACGGAGAAGTTGGTTTTGAGCTACGAGATGGAAGCTTTAAAAAGTTCTGTAAAGAAGCACGAAAATATCAAAATAATCAACAGTTAAGCAATTTTGAAGAAGTTTATCAAAGATTTATAGATGATATATCCGAAAGCGCTATAGACTTAGTGACGCCTAGCCAAGGAAGTCCATTCACAATTATTGTGAACACGCGTGAAAATATCACAGCTGTTTTATCAAGTGAAACACAGAGACAAATCACGTTAACTAAATCGTTGATACAAAATTACTTTGAAACAGGCAAAGCGCTCAACTGGAAGCCTTATCTGATTCCAGTATGCGAATACATCAAAAAAAACTATGACTTAACCCTTACCAATACAGATAATCAGAATAAAAAATTCATTATTATCTTGGATGAGATTAATCGTGCTGAAATCTCTAAAGTATTAGGTGAGCTTTTCTTCTCTATTGACCCTGGCTATCGAGGGGAGAGTGGTAGAGTCACTACTCAATATGCCAATTTGCAAACGGACGAAGATGTATTCAAAGAAGGTTTTTATATACCAGATAACGTCTATATCATTGGCACAATGAATGATATCGACCGCAGTGTTGAGTCTTTTGATTTTGCTATGCGCCGTCGTTTTGCATGGAAAGAAATTAAATCAGCAGATCGACTATCTATGTGGGAAGGTCAAATTGATGATTGGGCAGAGGAAGCAGAACAACGCCTAATGGATTTAAACAAGGCTATCGAATCTGTGCAAGGATTGAATTCGGCTTATCACGTTGGCCCATCTTACTTCCTAAAGCTTGCCAACTATGATGGCGATTTTGATAAGTTATGGACATATCATTTAGAGTCGCTACTTTTTGAATATCTGCGTGGTTATCCTAATGCTGAGCAACAGATTCAAGGATTAAAAGATGCCTATAATCTACAGTTAGGGTTTGATGATGATCGTAACGACGGATAATACCTCATTAATTTTAGGCTCTAATGAGCCAAACGTTAATAAAATTATAGATGATTTATCACTACTCGCTAGTAAAAATATTGGCGAGCTAGTGACCGCACACCCCAATTTATTGATTTTCCCCACACATTTTGAAGATAACGAAGATGATATTGCCAGTAAGCCAATCTTTGAATTAAATGTTAGTGAGTCTCAGACCGTTTTAGAGACAGGCAATGTCATGGGCTTTATTGGTGTAAAAGGTACACAGTTGAAAATCCAGTCCCGTTTTGCTCGGGCATCTGTTGTAGGTAGTGATGACCAAGCCAATCAAGAAGAGGCTATTGAAGAAGATTATTTTCTACATTATATGCTGCAAAAAGTATTGTGTATTAACCTGTTTGATTTAAAGCACAGTAGAAATCAAACCAACCTATTTGATTTTTTAGTATATTTATTTCCTCATTTTCTTAAAAAAGCGCTCTCACAAGGCCTGTATAAAGAGTATCAAAAGCAAAGCTATAACGACAGTAGTCTCAAAGGGGCTATCGATGTCAAAGCCCATCTGCGACAGAATCTGCCGTTTCGAGGCAATGTTGCCTACAGTGTGCGTGAGCATAGTTTTGATAATCCAATTTCCCAGCTCATTCGTCACGCCATAGAGTTTATCAAACAAAAACCCAATCTGAGAGATGTGTTGCATAGCGACAGCGAAACACTTGATTTCGTCAATCTGATTGTCCAACATACTCCGTCATATCATGTACGTGACCGGCATACTATTATCAATACTAACCGTAAGCCTTTTGTACATCCTTACTTTACGGAATACAGTGGCCTGCAAAAAATCTGTCTGCAAATTTTACGTTATGAAGGTTTGAAATACGCTAACAATGATGATAAGGCTCACGGCATTTTGTTTGATGGAGCGTGGTTATGGGAGGAGTACCTCAACACACTACTACGTCCTATCGGATATGACCATCCTACTAATAATAACCGACAAGGTGGTATCAAGGTCTATGCTCAAAAATTTTCAGGTAATAACGTCCGTCGTTATCCTGACTTTGTGAAAGACAGTCGTATTATTTTAGACGCTAAATATAAGCGTATGAAAGATAACAAAATCGATAGAGATGACCTTAATCAAGTCCTGTCATACTTGTTTTTGTATAAAGCAGATATCGAAGGTTATGTTGCCCCTACAGAAGAGGATGACTTGGCGCTAAATATGGGATTGCTTAATGGTTTTGGTGGCAGTATCCACAAATTTAAGCTCTCCATTCCGCAAAAAGTCACAAGCTATCAAGTGTTTAAAAGAGCTATTGCTGAGAATGAAGTGAGGTTGATAGAGAATATTGGTGGATTATAAGGTACTCAGAGTAATAAGGAACTGTTTGTGACTGCTTAAAGCTTGCCATTATATAACATGAGCTTTAAAGCACGTTTTAGCCCTGAGGTAATGTCTAATGGCAGGATTAGCTCCAATTTTATAACAACTCTGATAACCACGAAATCTAACACAGCACTCCAAAACACCACCAAGCAAACCAAAAAAACCTCGCAATCGCGAGGTTTTTTGTTTTATCTAGTATGACTGACTACAACAGCATCAGTGTTGACCACTCAACTATAATTATTTAGCTTTTTGGTAGTAATCAACCATCATCGTACCTAAGGTGCCATTGTCATCGATTGTGACGATTCTGACCGTACCTGATTGTGCTGCGGTACTCGACTGAACTTGTCCGGCGTTACCTAAGACGACTTGGTTGTCTTTAGATGCTTTTGCCTCATTACCGATAGCGATACTGTTCATGCCGCCTGCCATAGATTTATTACCAACCGCGACGGAAGTTGCGCCTTGTGCCATAGCCGCTTCACCGACAGCGGTAGAGCGCATACCGCTTGCATTGGCTAGATGACCAAATGCTTGTGCGCGTTCAGCAGTGGCTTTTGACTGCCAACCGATAGAGGTTGAGCCTAGACCAGCGGCATTAGCTTCACCGCCAACGGCAGTGGCTGAGTTTAGACCTGCATTGGCTTTATTACCGACAGCAACCGTATCGTTATTTCCACCTGCCATAGCTGCTTCACCGACAGCGGTAGAGCGCACACCACTTGCATTGGCTAGATGACCAAAAGCTTGCGCACGTTCGGCAGTGGCTTTTGATTGCCAACCGATAGAGGTTGAGCCTAGACCAGCAGCGTTAGCTTGACCGCCAACGGCAGTAGCTGAGTTTAATCCTGCATTGGCCTGACTACCGATGGCAACGGTATCATTGGTGCCGCTAGTCGTGGCAGCATTGCCGAGAGTGATAGCAGTGCTGCTAGTTGCGTTTGCAGTCTGATGGTCAGTTCCTGTTGCCATAGCAGTGCAAGAAGCGGTTGTGGCAATGGCAAAGGTAAGGGCACTAATCTTTAGTACTGATTTCGGTAAAAAGTCCATTTTCATTCTTCATTCCTTTTTGTTAGCCTTGATGGCTTATTAGATAGTTTGGGTAGATGTTGATAGATTATAATTATGGCAACATCAGCGCACTTTGGCATAAATAACTTTATCATAGATAGAGTCCGAAACCTTAATGTAGCATTAATTTTTAATCATTATTGAAATAAAGTTTACTTTATATCTTTGACGGTTATTTAAGCCGATAAATGGATATTTAGGGTCTAAAATCACTTTAATTCTTTGTGAAAAATTGAATGCGCCTTAATCTACTAGAGCAGATAGCGTAGCGTATATTGATAATACAATGCATATATTGCGCTGTATTTTTGACGTTCCAAACCATTATTATTCCAAATAAGAAGAGTACCAATGCAATATAACTTTGATGAAATAATCGACAGACGCGATACCGGCTCACTCAAGTGGCACTATAGCGATGACACGATTGCGCTATGGGTAGCAGATATGGATTTTAAGGCTGCCGCACCGATACTAAGCGCGGTTGAGCAAGTCATGCAGCATGGCATTTTGGGTTATACCAAGCCTACTGATGCCTTATACGATTCGATTATTAACTGGCATGGTAGTCGTTATGACTTGCGGTTAGAGAAGCAGAATATCTTGTTTTCTCCTGGTGTCGTGCCAAGCCTAGCGCTGATGATGAATGTCTTTACCAAGGTAGGCGAAGCGGTAATGGTCAACGATCCTATTTATACGCCTTTTATGAGTAAGGTTGAGCAAAATGGTCGTAAGCTCGTAACCTCTGCACTAAAGGAAGCTGAAGGTAAATATCATTTGGATTTGGCTGATATCGAAGCCAAAATCATCGAGCATGAGGTTAAGCTTTATCTACTATGTAATCCGCACAATCCGGGCGGGCGCGTATGGACGACTGCTGAGCTTGAAGCATTGCTTGCGATTTGCAAAAAGCACAATGTGGCAATTGTGAGTGATGAAATTCATCAAGATTTAACCTTGACTGTTCATACGTTTACGCCATTTCTGACGCTGCCAAAAGGCTATGAGCACAACGTCGTCAGCCTGACTTCGATGACCAAAACCTTTAATATTGCAGGTATCAAAGGCTCTATGATATTTGCAACAGATAAAGCGCTAATCAAAAAAATCAGTCAGCAGCAGCAATTAAATGATGAGTACGAGCTGAACCTATTTGCGTATACAGCCATGCGTAGTGCTTACGAGCACGGCGGTGAGTGGCTAGAGCAGGCGCTTAGTTATATTGAGGCCAATATTGAATTGACCGTGCAGTTTTTAAATGAGCATTTGCCTGATATTAAAATCATGCGCCCAGAAGCATCGTACCTAATTTGGCTAGATTGCTCAGCATATAGTCAAGACGATCAGGCGCTGTATGACGCGCTTAGAGCTGCTAAAGTTGAGCTAAACGCCGGTATTAAATATGGCGAGGAAGGACATTTAAAGATGCGTTTAAATGTGGCCTGTCCTAAAGCAATATTGATAGAAGGGTTGAATCGTATGCACTCAGCTTTGAGTGATATTACGTAGTAAACCTAGCAAATGGCTGATGAATAGAGAGGAAGATAGTTTGCTCATAATTGGGTTTGCTGTCTACTCTTTGCTTATTTTTATCATTACTTAGGGAGTAATTATTCAAATTGAGGGTATGCGCGAATAATAATCGTGAATAATTAACCATCTAATAGCCAATAGAGGGCGTAAACTTGTTAAAATAGGGCACCAATTTATCTATTGATGGATATCGATTTATGACCACTCCTGCAATCAAAGAAGATCGCATCTTAATCCTCGATTTTGGCTCGCAATATAGCCAGTTAATCGCCCGCCGTGTGCGCGATTCTGGGGTGTTTTGTGAGATGTTCCCTTATGATATCGACACTCAGCGCATCATCGATTTTGGCGCAAAAGGCGTCATCTTGTCAGGTGGCCCTGAGAGCGTCCACGCAGAAAACAGCCCACGTATCAACGATGCGGTATTTGACCTAGGCGTGCCAGTATTAGGTATCTGCTACGGTATGCAAGCAATGGCAGATCGCTTTGGCGGGCAAGTTCATGCCAGTGACATTCATGAGTTTGGTGCGGCGACTATCGAAGTAAATGGTCACTCGCAGCTGACTGATGGTATCGAAGACAGCAAGACTGACGGCGCGGCTGCGAAGCTAAACGTTTGGATGAGTCATGGTGACAAGGTCATCGAAGTACCTGAAGGCTTTGACATCATCGCTAGCACGCCAAGCTGTCCAATCGCGATTATGGCCAATGATGATAAGCAATACTACGGCCTACAGTTCCACCCAGAAGTGACGCATACGCTACAAGGTCAAGAGCTGCTTGGCCGTTTCGTGCATCAAATCTGCGAGTGTGCAGGTGAGTGGACGCCAGACAATATCGCTGATATGCGTATCGCACAGCTAAAAGAGCAAATCGGTGATAAGCAAGTATTGCTAGGTCTATCGGGCGGTGTGGATAGCTCAGTCGTTGCCGCGCTATTGCACAAAGCAATCGGCGATCAGCTGACTTGTGTGTTCGTTGATAACGGTCTCTTGCGTCTGCACGAAGGCGACCAAGTCATGCAAATCTTTGCAGAAAATATGGGTGTAAAAGTCATCCGTGTTGATGCTGAAGACTTGTTCTTAGATGCGCTAGCAGGCGAGTCTGATCCAGAGAAGAAACGTAAAATCATCGGTAAAACGTTCATCGACGTATTCGCTGATAGTGCGCGTCAAGTGAGTGAGCAGAGCGATGGTAAAGTCGTTGAGTTCTTGGCACAGGGTACGATTTACCCAGACGTTATCGAATCTGCTAAGTCGCATCAAGGCAAAGCACACGTCATTAAGAGCCACCATAACGTAGGCGGTTTGCCAGATGACTTGGCATTTAAGCTGATTGAGCCATTACGCGATTTGTTCAAAGATGAAGTGCGTAAGCTTGGTATTACTTTGGGCCTACCAGCCAAAATGATCTATCGTCATCCGTTCCCAGGTCCAGGTTTGGGCGTACGTATCCTTGGCGAAGTCAAAAAAGAATATGCGGATATCTTGCGTTTGGCTGATGCGATATTTATGGCAGAGTTAGAAAAATCAGGCTGGTATGACAAGACTGCACAAGCATTTGCGGTATTCCAACCAATCAAATCTGTCGGCGTGGTCGGTGATGGCCGCCGCTATGCGTGGGTAATCGCGCTACGTGCGGTTGAGACGGTAGACTTTATGACGGCACGCTTTGCGCATCTGCCGTATGATTTGATCGAGACTGTATCGAACCGTATCATGAATGAAATCGCTGAAGTATCACGCGTGACTTATGATGTTTCGAGCAAGCCACCTGCGACGATTGAGTGGGAATAACATCAAACTAAAGATCTGATTAGTTTGATATAGTAATAAAAAAACACTCAACTTGGTTGGGTGTTTTTTTGGTTTAGGGTCTAAGTTAGAAGGGTTAAAAAACATAGTAAATTTACGTCGCCAGAATTATTGGTTATTTTGCATACGACTATTTATAGTTAACTTACTCACAGAGTAGTGAGTAGTAAGCCTAAATTTTCTAATAAAACTTTTAAAGGAATTCTATATGAGCGCGAAGAAAACTACTGTAGCAGACAACAATTCTAACGTGAGAAACCCAAATAAAGGAACGAGTGGTACTAATAAAGCTTATGACCAAGCCCAAGGAAATCGAGGTAAGCAAATGAATCCTAATCGAAAAAGTAAGGGCTAGCTTTAACACTATATAGTCAGACGTTAAGTCTTCTATAACCAGAAGACTTAACTATTTATTTTTGGGATAATATATTAACTGAGGAATTATTATGTCTGAGTTAGCACAATTTCCGTCACAAGGTGATTTACTTAAGTTTATTTATAATGCAACAGGCATTATCCCATCTAAGAAAAAGTTCATCATCGATATTGATGTGGACGATAAAAGTTTACATAAAAGTCTTGATAGACTAGCTAAAGAAGAAGGTGATTTCTTAAAGAATTCTGAACAATATATTAGCGAGTTCAGGTCAGCAATATATGGCTTGTTTACGAATGCCATGTATAGCGGTACATTGTATGATCCACTCGTAGAATTATTTCAAATATATACTCAGACTGTATTAACTGAGCATACTCATTTAGGAAAAAAAGAGTCGCTATACTATCTAATAAGTAAAGTTTTTTTATATCGAGCAACTCTTTCAGTTTTTAAATATAAGCAATATTATAGCGCTTTTTTTGATACTCCTATCTCATCCACTAATACATTTTGGTATCTAGAATATAAAGATACGACCCCATTATCTACTATTATTGAATGGATATATACTTGTGAAAATAAAAGCCAAGAAGAGTTTCATAACACTATTAATAACGGCGGCAACAAGGAGTTCGATCAAATTGAAAAAGATTTAGCTAACGTAAAAAACTGGGCAAGTGCGACAGTTAAGCTGCCACCATTTCCAAATATTCTAGATGTCTTTGATAGAGCTTTTAGGTTTCATAATATTGATGAGGATAGGAAGCAAAAATATAGATTTTTCTTATTGATAGCTAGGTTTTCTACCTACTGCTTAAAAAAAATGTATGACAACTATAAAGAAGAGGAAGTAACAGATTTATTAAATAAATTAAGGGGTTATTTTAAGTCAATAAATACTGATTTCCAAATAATTTTTTCAGCTGTTAATAATGATAAAAGCTATCAGGCAATAAATGCAGAGTTGCAAGAGACTACAGATAAAGGTTGGTTCAAAGTCACTTTAATAGACCAGTTTTTTAATAACTGCATAAAATCTGAAGAGTTTATTGCTAAAGGTCTTATGTGGGCCCAATCGAGATACCTTGAAGTGCATTCTGCCGATAATAACCAAAATCCTGATAAAGATATCTATAAGGTTCAACAAGACTTGTTGAATTTGTTGAAATCTAATAATGATGCACCTAGTTTTATAATTGAGTTTTTTCAAGGCATTATAGTCGAACCAAATATTAAAGATTATATGAAAAATATTGCAAACTGTATTGATGGTTATGAAATTCTAAAGCAGAAATCTGGCTATCAAAATTGGTTAAATGAGTATCAAGAAGTTGGTAATGATATTGTTTTCCCATGGTTAAAACATTGGATAGATGGTTTAAATTTCTACTATGATAAAGAGTTTGAACAATCGCTTGTGGCAATGAAACAAGCTTTTGAAACTATTAGATATTCAGCAGGTAATCGTCAAATCAAATTTATAGAAGACTATATGCTAGTAGCGTTATCACAGCCTAATAAGAATGGTAACCTACAAGGTTGGAAAGATTTTAAATTAGCATTCAAATGGGGTGTGTTTATGAATAATTTTGGTGCTTTTCCTGATTTTTATTCTGATAAAAGTGATGAAGAACTGAAAACTATGTTTAAGAAAAATAAGAAAGCATTTAAATCTTGCTCTACAAGCATCATGGATACTAGACTTTTAGCAAAACTGCTCTTTCATTGGAAATATGACACATAATCAAAAAAGTCTTTTAGAAAAAAAGGCAGCACCTCAAAAGAAATGCTGCCTTTTACTTATAACACTAACTCTTAAAAACTTAGCCCTTCACATTCACCACATAACGCCCAACCACCTTGCTAGACATAAAGCGATCTAGGTATTCTGGTGTTTGCTCTAACGTAATCTCTTCACCATAGCTTTCAAGATTAGGCAGTTTCATATCGGTGGCGACACGTTTCCAAATGGCTTCTTTGTCAGCCAATGGAATATAGACCGAGTCGATACCCAATAGCGACACCGCGCGGGTGATAAAAGGTATCACCGACATCGAAAAATCAGCGCCACTTGCTAGGCCACAGCTGGTCACTGCACCGCCAGATTTGGTTTGCTTGAGCAGGTTGGGTAAGTAGTCGCCGCCGATGGTATCAATAGCATTGGCCCATAGCTCACGGCCGACAGGTTTGTTACCGATTTCATTGATGGTATCGCGATGACGTACTTCGCTCGCGCCCACTGCTTTTAGATGATCGCTTTGCTCTGGCTTACCTGAGAATGCAATCACTTCATAGCCGAGCTGCTTTAGAATAGCGATACTGATCGTACCTACACCACCCGTTGCACCAGTCACAGCAACTGGGCCATCACTTGGTTTTGCGCCCATTTTTTCTAACTTTTGGACACTTAGCGCTGCGGTTAAGCCGCCAGTACCATATGTCATTGCTTCTTTTAGGGTGAGCGTTTCTGGACAAGCCAGTGCCCACTCTGCGGGGATTGAGATCATCTGACCAAGGCCACCATCTGTGTCCATACCGAGATCATAGCCGAATACCAATACTTCTTGCCCTACAGTAAACGTGCCTGACTTGTCACTGACGACTACGCCAGCTGCGTCGATACCTGGGGTATGCGGGTACTGTTTGGTGATTCGTTTATTACCCGTGGCTGACATTGCGTCTTTAAAGTTTAACGATGAATAATGCACTTCGATGAGCAAGTCATTTTCTGGCAAGTCACTGACTTTGCGCTCTTGGATGCTTTTTTTGAATTCACCATCGCTGGTTTCTTCGACAACTAAGGCTTTGAAGGTTGTATCGTTTGACATAGTTATATCCTTATTAAATATTATTATTTGGGTTGATAGGTAATTGCTTATGAAACTAATTACTTTGAAATCATCATGACAACAGCACGGTTAAAATAAAAAAGCCCATAGTATTATCTGACGAGTAATACAAATGGACTTTTCATATTTATGATGCCTTCAATGACAATCAATGCAAGGTTAGAGTATCACTTAAGGCTTTAGAATAACTTTACCTTTTTTGCTTGATTGTACTTTTCCAGAGACGGCAGTCGTGATGTCGTCCAGACTATAGATAGCCTCAATCGGTAGTTTTAGATCGCCGTTCGAAGCGCGTTCTAGTAGCTCATCGATTAGACGTTTTTTGTTTTCGAGATCCATCTCTTGACTGGTTTTGCTGCCCCAGAATCCTTTGACAGTCGCTTGCTTAAAGATCAAGCTACCAGCGTCTAGTGCCATTGGCTTGCCTGACATGATACCAAATGAGACCAGTGTTCCTTTGCTACCCAGTAACGATAGTAGCTCATTGCTCGACTCACCACCGACTGAATCGACGGCTGCTGTAATTTTGTCATCACCAATGATAGCGCGAACTTGGTCTTTCCAGTCATCATCAGCAGTGACGACATTGTTTTTGATGCCGAGTGAGGTCAACTCTTCTATCGCGTCTTTACTACGTACGAGATTGATCGTATTTACACCGCGTGCTGCTGCGAGCATGGCAAGGGTTTTACCGACAGCGCCGTTTGCCGCGTTATGAATAATCCATTGACCTTTATCTACTTCTAAGAATTCTAATAGCATTAGGGCAGACAGCGGCATAGCGATCAGCTGGGCAGCCAACTCGTCTTCGATGCTATCAGGCATGTTAAATACCATGCTAGCAGGTGCAACAAAATACTCTGCCCACGTCTCGTGCACACTGGCGCACGCAACACGCTGGCCGACGCTTAGATCTGTGACGTCATCACCCACAGCATCGATAATACCTAGCGCTTCACTACCACCGATGGCTGGCATTTCAGGCTTATAGCCGTATTGACCACTTACGGTCAGCAAGTCATGGTTATGAATAGGGGAGAGAATGGTTTTGATACGGACTTCGTTGGCAGCAGGCTGGGGCATGGGGCTGTCGCCAACGCTTAATACGTTGGAGGGTTTGCCAAAGCTGTTATGAATAGCACTACGCATGATGATTTCCTTTATATATTTATGATTTAATTTATGTATAAGTGTATTAAGAGTATGAATAACCGATGATAAACATCATGTCATTGGGATCACTCATCAATGTATTTTTTCTTCTAGTAGAAACGATATCATGATAATGATGCTTAGAGGTTATCGACTAACAAAGACACTATACTTAAAAATAGACTGGTCGTCTAGGAGTTGGATACATTTGCGCTAACGGGATTTTGTTATAGAAAGCTTGGCTTACATCGGTAATATTCTCTAGCGTTAGATAGTCAATCGCATATATATGGAATACGGCATTAGGCCAGTTCAGTCTATTCTCTATAGAACCTTGACTTGCTTGCCCTATATCTAAACTATCTTATAACGACGATGACTCAGAATTATGATAGCTATCGATACTGTTTAATAAAACTCTATCCTACTCAGCACGTGCTCTTGTACTAGATAGGCGCAGATGTATGCACTTGGCCATGCAAACATAAAGGCCAGTCCCCATGAATGCATCAACTCCATAAAAAATCCGTCGATAAAGCCTTGTTTGACCACCAATAGGGCTGTTGAGATAATCAGTGACATCATCATCGCCATCAGGCCTGTAAAGATAAGGCGGTAATATTTGCGGCGCGTACGTATTCTGATAGTGGGGAAGTTGGCCATAGTATTCGGTTGTCCTACATAGTGTTAGCTACGCCCAGCCTATGATGCGGGCATACGGTATAAATATAATAGTCAGGTAATGAGTAGTTGTAGTAAATGAAGTGATAATTATCAGTGTTCATCATACTCCGTGATGCCGAACGGGTAAAATCGTTATT